>ENA-OWXQ01000321-OWXQ01000321.1-human-gut-metagenome-genome-assembly--contig:-NODE-321-length-26039-cov-14.7662_pt1 | contig 26039 bp, 23 predicted proteins | sample MGYA00249246_ERZ652059 | MGnify/ENA primary metagenome ERZ652059 (study PRJEB26925, sample SAMN05827064) | human gut metagenome | biome: ENVO:2100002; feature: ENVO:00000062; material: ENVO:00002003...
TACCGGCAAGCAGCATGAAATTGCACGTCGGCTCGGATTTCCTGATCTCTACGAAACGATCCCTGAATGGGCACCCTGATTCAACTGACGTAGGGGGCTGACGCCCCTACGTACGTGCCCGTACCAATTTAGATTGGCAGCGTTACTGGAGGGAAAGGGAAAATCTGGAAGAGGAAAGACTGGATATGGAGGAACAACAGCGAATGACTGACAGCCTGGGGCTGTAGCCCCACGTAAAACACCGGGTGGTACAGGCCGTCGTGCCGGTACTGCCCGGACGATAAAACCTGAATATCCCTACTGCTTATATGTACAAAAAACCTGTGTCCAAATCACCGTGGGGGTACTTCTAGCAAATGACTACTTTTATGCGACCGAAATGTAAACGCTGATCGCGTCCTCTAACAACCGCCGAAGGCGGAGGGGGCAGAGCCCCTCAGAACTCACACATATAAAAATTTGTAAATTAGCGGAAAGAAGACTTGACATCTACCGATCCGTTCTACGACATTATGTGTTACTCAACCTTTGGAAGCTTTTCTTTTGGAGGATACATGGTGCTGACTTGCTTTTGGAAAAACTTCATCATGTCATTTGCATCGCCAGTTTCATAGAACTGTCCCAGCTTCTCATGAAACTCTTCCGCATCACGATTCATCACGGTGATTGGGTAATAGCCATCTCTCATCAGGCAACCGTTCATCATAATAGAAGCTGTCCGCTTGTTTGCGTCATAGAAAAATTGACTTCTGGACATGAACAGAAAGACGGCAATGGCTCGTTCCTTCGGATCCTTAATCTGCGTCTCCAAGAACTCAAAACCTTTGGCAGCAAGCTCAGGCAGATTATTCGCATCGGGTGGCGTGTACTGACAGCCTTGAATGCCGACGTCTCCAGTGCGAAAACTTCCCCAAACCAAAGCGTCTTCTTTCCCTGCAAAATTGTGAAGATGTGACGCACACGCTTCGCTCAACTCAAACTCATCAGCACGAATCAAGCGAACAAGCTCCTTACCGGCCTTACCGTAGTTGACAACCTGCATCATTTCATATTGATCGAGACCGCCAACGGTGTAACCGTTCAAGATCGTGATCGTCTGAGGCAATGTCGTTGGATTATTTTCCAACGTGCTCATGGCATTCCATGTAATGGCTGCACGATTTTGCTGATAGATGAAGACCGCCTTTTTACTGTCTCCGATGTATGGGATGTCAAAAGAGAGAGTCCCGACATCCCAAAACATGCCATTTAAACAATCTTGCATAACTTTTTTCATAAAAATTTTCCAAATCTTGAATGCTTTGTTCTACGACGTTGTGTCGCAGAATCGCCAGGCTGTTACCTTAATTGCGGTTATCCGCTAGTGAGCTACTCATTCACCTCTTTGATCACGATCCCACCATTGTCATTGGGCGTAATCCCATTCGGCTCCGATCTTGGTGAAGACATTTCCTTGACAGTGCTTACTGCTGTTCTACGACCTTATTTTTCGTCGGTCGACTTTTCGCCCTCCTCAAGCTCTTTCATAGCTTCGTCCGCACTCAGCTTTTCTCGTTCCGCCCGCATCTCAACCAAATTCCTTCCTTTGTACGAGAAGTAAGCCGGACCGCAATACGCCTCCGACTTGTTCCTCAGAGCTTCCGGAAGGAAAGTTCCTGTAAACGGAGAGAGCTTGTAAAGCCGTCCCTCGAACTCGATCTGGTCATCGCTGGCAATCTTGACAACCGTACCGGTTGGCTCGAAAACCACCTCTTCACCAATCGACGCACCGATCATGCTGAACTTAAAGCGCTTGCGTCGCGGCTTGGTCGGCACGGTCTGCGCGGGCGCTACGACCGCAGCCTCGTCCTCCCCAACCGGCACGTTGTTCCGGTAGACGGTGATCTCCGCATCATCAATCGTCAGAGCAATGTCTCTGAGGATGTCCAGCGCAACATGGGGGTCAATGTTGAAGAATTCCCGATTCTGACGGATTCGAAGATCCGTCAGGCGATCGATGGTCTTGTGCACAAGGCGTTCGACCTGATGGTATTTCACGGTTTTTAACGTTGCGAAGATCTCAAACGGCAATGGCACTGCGGTGTTATCCAGCTCTTTCGAGCGAACATCCACCGGGCGGCCGCTTTTGCCGATCTTGATCCAATCCTCACGAAAGCTCGGATTCGTGAGGATATATACATATCCAACCTGGCTCATGGTGCAACTGTCTCAATGCATGGTTAACGTTTGGTCAGCGGCTTGATTTCATCCTTAACGAAGGTTGCCACCGCCTCACGCAGCTCGCGCAGATACTTGAGCTTCGTGACCGAACCACCGGCAGCCTTGTAAGCCGCATAGTCACCCATGGACGCATCCACGGTCTTGGACGAAATCTCGGAGGCCGGAACCGTACTGGCGTACATTTTCAGAGCCTCCGGATTAACGCCCCACTTGGCCGAGAAGTCCTGAATCTCCTTGGCAATCAACTCGTCAACACGTTCTTCGATGACGGCGAAAGCATCCTTGTCACGGAAAGCTTCAGGTTTGAACTTCACCTCATACCAGAGCTGGCTCAAGACTTCGCCAACCTTCGGATTGTTCTTTTTGTAATCCTCAATGAACTTGGAAATGCGCTGATCCTCGGCTTCGGAAGCGACCTTGGGCGCATCGTTGCCTTCCGGCATATGGGCCTGAAGAAGGGCTACCAGATAGCGATAGTTCACCTCAATGCGCTTCACAGACTCCAGTTCATAGTCGACATCGATGTTAACAACCTCGATTTTTTCCTTTTCGGTCAGCTCTTTAATGCGTTCAATGATGTTGTGATAGCGACCGGTCAGACGCTCAAACTCTTCACGACTCATGTCGAATGTCGTTTTGAGCATTTCCTCATGGAACTCGTCATAAACCTGAGCCTCACCAATGAGCCTGTCAACGGCCTGATACGCCTTGACAAAGGCTTGCAGCTCCTCAAGCGACCCATGCATTTGAAGATCATCGACTTGTTCCTCGGTCGCTGCAACCGTCTTAAGAGCCTCGACCGCACGCGTCAGACGTTCAGAAGTTTCCGACCATGCAGGTGCCTGGACATCATCCATTCCACCGTTTGTGTAGAGTCGCAATGCTTCATCGATCTTTGCCGCATAGAGTTCCGGCGTTTGGAGCGTAACGATTTGACCATAGCGCTTGACCTTGTTGAAGATGCGATTCGTGCGCGAAAAAGCCTGAATGAGATGCTGAGGCTTCATCGGAGGACGATCCAGGAAGATCGTCGACAAGCAAGGCGCATCAAAGCCGGTTAAAAGTCGATCAACAACAATCACCAGATCGAGCTGCTGACTACGATCACGATACTTCGACTTCTTACGGGCCAGACGATCATTCAAATCGGTGTTGTACGCCCCAAGCGTGGACAAATCCCAAGATGTACCGAACATAGCGTTGTAGTCCGCCAAAGACGCAGCCATCTCGCTCTGATTGGCAGTTGCCCCGTCTTCGTTTTCACCAACGGTGTACGTGATGGCAATCTTCGGGAAATCCGGCAATAGCTTCCGAATATTCTCGGAAACCTTGCCATCCGCTACAAACTGCTTGAAAAGCTTGTAGTAATGCTGAGCCTCCTGAATGGAGCCAACCGTAAGCAGCCCCTCAAAGGATTCCCCGGTCGGAGCATCCAGCCACAGCTTTGCTGCCGAGCGATTGATAATGTAGTCGATGACCTCCAGACGATGACCGTCGTCATCGTAGATATTCCTGCCTGTCTGGCTGGCGTAAGCCTTGACAACGGCGGACTCCAAATCCTTGTCGGAAATATCGTCCAGCTCAAGCTCATCCATCAGCTGAAGTTTTGACGCCAGATCTTCGAGCGTGCTCCGACTAAAGCCCATCCCCTGGACCTTGAAGCCAAGAACCGCGCCGTCTCCAATAGCCTCTTTAATGGTGTAGGCATGAAGACACTTCTTATTCGGATCCTTCGGACGACCGTACATGCCTGCTGTGGTTCTCGGCAAATCCCCCTTCTGAGCGCGTTTGTTTTCATCAAAAATTGGCGTGCCGGTGAATCCGTACCACAAACTGCGATTGAAGAACTTCTCAATCACACGCTTGCTTTCAGGCGTAACCGCACGGTGACATTCATCCACAATGAACGCAATCGTCTTCTTGGAAATCTGATCCCTGAGCTTCTGATACTTCGGTGACGCGTCTTCGTCGGAGTAGCGTCGAATGATGTTCTGGAGCTTCTGGATGGTGGTCACAATCGCACAACGATCTTTGGACCGAATCTTGTCTTCAAGATCTCCGGTGTGCTCCGTGTTCCGAACATCCACGTCGTCGCTGTCCGCATAGGACAAGAAGGAGGAAGTGGTCTGCTGATCCAAGGCCTTGCGGTCAATCAGGAAGATCGCCTTGTCCATCGACGGAATATCCAGAAGATTCTTCGTCACCGTGTATGAAGTCAAAGTCTTACCAGAACCTGTGGTATGCCAGATAAACCCCGACTCGCGCTCACGAGACGCTCTTCTGATCGCTTCAATGGCATGGATCTGATACGGACGCAAAAGGATGACCCGCTTGCTGTCGTTGTCAAGAACACAGTATTTGCCAACCATCAGATGCGCCGCCGGGATATTGAGCGCCGCCTTGGCAAAGGACAAATAGTTCTCGATCGGCTCATTGTTCTCATCAACCCAACGGGTTAGGAACTTTTCGTTCATATTCCCGTGATTGTCAGCCGCAATGTAGCGCGTTTGCTCACCGTTGCTGACGACGAACATCTGAACCAGCCCCATCAATCCGCGAAACTTTCCTTCCTCGCAATACTTCGTAATTTGCCGGAAGGCATCCATGAACGGATGGTCTCTGTTCTTGAGTTCGATGTGAATAAGGGGAAGGCCGTTAATAAGGAGCGTCACGTCAAACCGGCGGTTTCGCTCAGATTCCTCCCCTTTCACCGCTTGGTATTGATTAATGACTTCATAGCTCGAACTGCCGCCGGCGACCTCACGACTGTTAACAGCCATGAGGCTCACTTCACCTAATGATGCGTCATCACGGAGAATCGGGATCTGCGCGACCTGATGTTCACCAGACAACCAACGTGCGGCCTTATAGGTCGTCGCGGCCTGATCTAGCAGGAACGATTTAACCTGAGACATCTCACCATCGGTCAACGGAATACCCTGGAGCTTGTCGATATTGTTTCGATTGAGCTTTTCGCGGAGATTGTTCCAAAGATCGACTTCACACTTCAGATCATCACGGTAAGTCCACTGAGATACGTCACAGGTGAGCTGCTTGATCAGCAGATCTTCCATTTCAGATTCGAGCATTGCCATTCAATTACCTATATCTCAAAGATCAGACGAACATTTGTTGCATAAAGGCTTGTTTTTGCTTTTTCAAAGCTTTCTCCTGCTCTCTTAGACAAGTAATCTTTTTGTCTATCAAATTTAGAAAATTAGCAATTTTTTTCTGTTCTTTCTCATCAGACGGTATTTGGAATGCAAAGGTCGCCATTTGACTCTTGTCTCCACGGGGCATTTTGCTTCCCTTATATCCTTGAGCTACGTGCTCAAAGAAACTATCAGTAGAAAGGATATGTTTAAGTAACGAAGGTTCAATGTTTTTGGATCTATAGACTATGACATCAGTAGATGCGATTCCTTCCTCATCACTCATCCATAACTTCTTAAGATATGGACGAATGTTTGAAATTAAAATATCGTCTTTCTCGAAATAGATACCGGAAACATTTTCTTTTTTTACCTTATTTAAGCCACCAAAATCTTTTATGAGATCTTCGGTACCAACGTAAAGCAAAAAATCAGAACTCTTACGTGTCTTTATTATTGAAGAAACATCGCCTAATGTAAAATCTTGCCAATCAGAAGAAGATGAAAAACCTACTTTTCTGGTAAAAATACCCCTTGCAAAGGCTCTTTTCATCTTTAAAGTCAAAACCAACTTCTTACGAGTGTTTTGAATCTTCTCATCCAACGCCGTGAAGAACGAGGCGATTTTTTGTTGTTCCACCACTGATGGCAGCTTTACATCCATTCCCGCTATATCGGACGCGGAAATACTACATTGATTAATAGCCCGCTTACCATGAGATAAAGCCCAATCAGTGCTTTTCTTTAAATTAAGGCTTATGAACAAAAAATCGGGATCAACAATATTTTTATCCGCCCTGATCGAAAGCAGATTCATTCCATGATATATCTTATCCGGAACATTTTTATAAATTGCCGTCTTCCCAAGAGAAGACAATGAGTTTATATGACTATAAAGAATATCTCCAAATAACAAACGATATTTCTCTCCAATACCTTCAGCATAACCGACCTTAGCTTCGTTAATTTTTCCACTCGAAATTGTTTCAATCCTTGTCATCATACAAGAGCCACTCTTACAAGAGGCATCATAAACTGCCCCATTTCTTATATGACAAGTTATTTCTCCAAGTTTACGAGCTTTCCAGTCTGCAAAGTTTCCTGGAAAGCGCAGGGTTGGATTCGTCATTCCACAGTCTCCCTACTTACAAAAATTCCTAACTCATTGAAGAATTTCACCAATTTCTCATCCACTAACTTTTCTTCAGCACTGAGCTGTTCCAACTCTATCAACGTAGCCTGAAGATCAATTTCTTCCTCTTCTTCAGACGTATCCACGTATCGAGGGATATTCAGGTTGAATCCGTTCTTCTCAATTTCATCGTAGGTAGCGAGGTGAGCATATTTCTCAACGTCTTGGCGGGCCGTATAAGTCGTAAATATCTTTTCGATGTGCTCCGGATCCAGGAAGTTCTTAGCGCGTTCCTTACGGAACTCATTGGATGCATCAATGAAGAGGACATTGCGCTCAGTATTGTTTTTCTTCAAAACAACGACACAAGTAGGGATCGGAGTCGAGAAGAAGATCCCAGCCGGAAGACCGATGACAGCATAGATGTTGCCCTTCTTGAGTAATTCCTCTCGGATCGTGCCTTCAGAACCGCCACGGAACAGAACGCCATGCGGAAGGACAATGCCCATCGTGCCCGTGTCCTTCAAGTGATAGAAACCATGCAGAAGGAACGCAAAGTCGGCCTTGCTGGCAGGCGGCAACTTCTTGTACGGAGCAAAACGCGGATCCGTCAATAGCCCCTCTGCCGCAGAGTATTTTTGGCTATAGGGCGGATTCATCACCACGGCGTCAAAGTTTGTCGGCTCATCAGTCGGCCAGTCTGCGTCGAGCGTGTCGCCATTACGCAAATGTTGAAGACTGCCAGGCACACGGTGAAGCATCATGTTCATTCGTGCCAAGTTGTAGGTCTGATTCTTCAACTCCTGACCAAAGAACTGCACGGCATGCTTGTTGTCGACACCGTTCTCTTCATCATTCTTGATGAAGTTTCGAATTTGCAAAAGCAAAGAGCCAGAACCACAGGCCGGGTCATAAACCGAGAAACCGTACTTCGTATCCTGACCGTGAGTCACAATACGAGCAATGAGCGTTGAAACAGCATGTGGCGTATAGAACTCCCCGGCTTTCTTGCCAGACTCAGAAGCAAACTGAGAGATCAAATACTCGTAGGCATCTCCCAAGGCATCTTCAGGATAAAGGTTGAAATCAATGGAAGCCAACTTGGAAATCACTGCGGAAATCATGCTGTTACGCTTATCCGGAGTTTTACCCAAATCCTTCGACTGAATATCAAAGTCATCAAACAGACCGGCATACACTCCACCACTAGCAGCCTCGACATCACGAAACGCTTGACTAAGGTCATCCAACATGAACGTACGTTCGTTGATCTGTTGGTAGAAAGCCGAGAAAGTCATCCTTGGGTGAATGGCACAACCAAAACGGTCTTCCAATTCCGCCTTCAAATCAAACCAAACTTCAGAATCTGCTCCAGCCTCTTCATAGGCTTTCTGTGCAATCTCAAGGCTTTCCGGCTTTTCATCGTTTAGTAGCTCGTAGGCTTCGACAAGAATCTTGTCGGAGAGAGCTTTGTAAAAAACCAAGCCAAGCAAATAGTCCTTGTAGACGTCAGCCGACATGACCAAACGCATTTCATCAGCAGCAGCCCATAAAGCTGCATTGAGATCTCTTGCAGTAAGTGACATTTATTCTTCCTCTGTTTGGATTTTCAAATAACGATAAACGGTGGAGCGGCTGACGTGATTCAACGCGGCCGCCTTTGCCAAAGGGATACCCTGCTGAACCATGTCCTTCACCTTTTGAAGGGTCTCATCAGAAACAGAACGTTTTCGACCGGTGTAAACACCACGCTCTTTGGCGAGCGCAATACCTTCCTGTTGACGGCGTTTGATCATGGAGCGCTCGAACTCAGCGAACGCCCCAATCATCGAGAGCATCAACTTGGAAGTAGGAGATGCATCTGCTCCGGCCTCGAAAGAAAGATGCTCGTTCATGAAGATTACGCTGACACCACGGCCAGTCAATTCCTGAACCATCGTCAGAAGATCGGCAAGATTGCGAGCCAACCGATCGAGGCTGTGCACAATGAGGGTATCTCCCTCACGGATGAAGGAGAGCATTTTTTGAAGCTCCGGACGGTCAGTATTCTTGCCAGAGATTTTGTCCATGAAGATCTTCTCGACCTGCTGAGCTTTCAAATCTTCAATCTGGCGATCTGGATTTTGATCTAACGAGCTGACCCGCACGTATCCGATGCGCATAACCGTTCCTTTTGAGTGCTTTTGAGACACATGTGTTCATTATGGCAAAAAAATACTCAAATGAGACAGCCTTCATAGATCTGAGTGGGAGTGTCTCAAGGGTGTACGGTGTGCCACGGTGATTCTTTTCGCGCCCTACGGGAGCGCTATTATCGACTGGACACAAAAAACCTTACATCCTCGGCGGTACTGATGCGTGAGTCGGGATTCTGAGGTTTCGAGGACCAAAAAAGGCGCCGTGAGGAGATAATCCTTCGGCGCCTCAATCATTCCTGCCGGAGAGGATTACTTTTCGTACATCCCCTTGGCAACGACGGTGCCCGCACGCATCATGCTGCGGCCGCGGGCAAACATATCGGTGATTTCACAGGCGTCGTTTACAAGCAGCAGGTCGGCGTCCATGCCGGCCTTGATTTGACCCTTGCCCGCGAGGTTGAGGCCCTTCGCGAGGTTCGTGGAAACAAAGCCGATTGCCTTTTCAAAGCCCAGTTTTTCCACGAGCTTCTGAAATTCGGGCCATGCGCCGTTAATGGGGCAGACGTCAAGTCCGATCATCTCGCCCTTATCGTCAAAGCGCGGGAAGGAGCCGTGCGCATCCGTGGAGAGCGTGAGCTTTTCGGCCGCGACGCCGTCTTCGAGTGCACAGAGAACGGCGTCAGCGGCCGTACCGCAGATACAGGGGCCGGCCGTGAGGTCGATCATGCCGCCGCGGCGGGCAAACGCAAGCGACCGCTCCCAGGTGACGTCTTTACGGGCACAGTGTGTCGGGCGGATGTGTTTGATGGGCATGCCGGCGTCGCAGCAGGCATCGATGATGTCGTAGGCGGTGTTGCCGAGGTCTCCGAGGTGCACGTGCAGGAACCCGGTCTTACCGGAAATCATGCCTCCCACGCGGATGTCGGAGAGAAGGTGCAGGATGTCCTGCTCGGTGGGGAAACTCGAGCGGTGGTCACCGAGCGCAATCTTTACGCCGATCACTTCGGGAATCGTCAGCAGTTCACGGCGCACGGTGCCGGTGATGGTCGTCACGGGAAACGCGTAGTTTGAGGTCCACATGTAGGTTGTGAGGCCTTCGGTTTTCAGTGCCCGGACTTTCGCCAGGAGGTTTTCGATGCTGCGGGTTTCGCTGTCGGTGCCGGAGACGCCCACTACGGTGGTGATACCGGCTTCAATGAATTCGTGAAGGCTTGCTTCCGGGCAGCGGGAGACCGGGCCAGCTTCGCCGCCGCCACCGGTGACGTGGATGTGCTGGTCAATGACGCCCGGCATCATCACGCGCCCCTTGGCGTCCACGGTTTCCATGCCGGGGACGTTCACCGTGAGGTCTTTGCCGACGGCAACAATCTTGTCGTTGACGATAAAGACGTCGGTGGTGCCTAGATGTTCGGGCGCGTAAACGTCCGCGTTTTTAATGAGAACGGCTGTCATAAAAACCTCTGAAAATGTGGTCGGTGCCGCTTTGGCGGCGCATATTCTGAGATTCTAATCCGGCCGTTCGGATGATCGGGCGCACTTTTCGGCATTACCGGGTAGTTTCGCGCTCCGCGTCCCGATATAATCGCCGCGTTTCAGACCTCGGGTACGTTCCTGCGGTCATTTTGTTTTTGGGGGAGCCGTCAGTGCGTCCTGTTTTTGTGCTCGATGTTGCCGAGCGTTCGATCGATCTTCTGACGCGTGAGCGTTTCATTGACGATTACTGCAATGTTCTCACCGCCAACGGCCGGACCGTCAAGGACGATCCGGACTTAACGCCCGAGGAAAATGAGCACAAGCTCTTTTTGGCGGCGGTGACCGAAATCCAGAAGGATAACGACATCCGCATTGCGGATACGGCGGCCAGTCTCACGACCGTTATTGCGCAGTTTTACGAGCAGGCTTTAAAGAAAGCCGTGACGGTTGAGGACTACCAGAAACTCGCCAAGACTCATCTGGAGCTTCTTGCGGAACTCTCTGCGGTTTTGCAGAAACTCTCGCTTGAACGCGCTAAAGAGCGCCGCGAAAAAGAAACCCCGAAGGAAGGAGCACTTTGAAAATGCCGATGCTTAACAACAAACGGTTTGTCATCACGGGCGTTTCCTCCGAGCGCTCCATTGCGCACGGCATTGCCCGCGTGGCGCACGACGAAGGTGCCGAACTGATCCTCACCTACAACAACGCGCGCTTTGAAGGCCGTGTGAAAGCCTTTGCAGAGGAACTCAATGCCAAGGTGATCCGGCTTGATGCCTCGGACGATGCTTCCGTGGCGGCCTGTGCTGAAAGCGTGAAAGCCGTTTGGCCCGACGGCATGGACGGTTTTGTTCATTCCATTGCCTGGGCGCCCCGGGAGGCCATTCAGGGGTCCTTTTTGGAAGGTATCAGCCGCGACGGGTTTCTTGCGGCAATGAGTATTTCGGTTTATTCCTTTGCGGCGCTTGCCAAAGCCTTTTTGCCTCAGATGGAAGGGCGGCGCGCCTCAATGCTCACGGTTTCCTATTTGGGGGCAGAAAAGGTGCTTCCGAACTACAACACCATGGGTGTTGCTAAGGCAGCGCTTGAATCCATGACGCGCTACATGGCAGCGGACCTGGGCCCCAGGGGAATGCGCGTCAACGCCCTTTCCTGCGGACCGGTGAGAACGCTTGCGGCCTCAGGCATCAAGGACTTCAGCCGGATGCTTGCGGCAAGCGAAACGTTAAGCCCCATGCGCGAAAACATCACCACGACGGATGCGGGTAACGCCGCGGCGTTTCTCCTTTCAGACCTCGCTCGCATGACAACGGGCCAGACCGTCTACGTTGACGGCGGGTTTGAAATTTTGGCGCCGGGCGCTCTGTAAAATACCGCAGCCTTTTTTTGTTAAGACCGCCTGTCTTTTTCCCGTAGGGTGAAAGGTTGAAGGCGGTTTTCGTTTTTAACGCACAACGAACGACATCATGCCTTCAGCTTCGTCCCGTAAACCCCGTCTGCCGCAGCCCTCGGAAATCAAGAATTTTCCGGATGATCCGGCGATGAAGGTGTTTGAATCCAACGGCACGCTTTACGGGGGCTACCGTATCCGTAAGCGTGACCCGATTACGCACAAGCAGCACGAGCAGAAGGTTTATTCGGGCCGTATCGTCGACGGCGTCTACTACACGATGGACGAATTTAAGGAGCGCTTTACCCGCACCGGTGAACCCCGGCAGTCGGGCGCGGTGCTGCCTCAGGGGTTAACGCCTGCGGCAGAAGAGGCTGTGCGTAAAAAGGCGGATCAGAACCAAAAGCTCCTTGCGGACATCGCGGGTGTTCTTGAGGACTTTGACGGGACGCTCGGCGACGGTGTTGCGGACGAGGAACCCAAGAAGGCACCGGCCCTGAAAAAGGGGCGTAAGTCCGCGGCAGCGGCTTCAGACGCTGCTCAAGCCCGGCCGCGTGCATTCGGGCGCTTTACGCCGGGCGAGAAAAACGATCTCACGGACGTCTCGGGCGTCACGGTAAAGCACTACACGTTTGAGGCAGACAAGGGTAAGACCGGGTGCGGTCTGACGATGGTCGGGTTTGAGGGAAGGGAAGTCAAAGCCGCCTTCGTGCGCTTCGGTGAAGTCCGTGCCTGGGGGCTTGAGGCGCTTGCGGAATCGCACCGTATTAAAGGTTCGGTGGTGATGACAAGCCAGACGGCCTTTCAGAAGGTGCTCGCGCTTTTGCCGGACACTGAAAAGGATGTGCTTCTTGCGCAGCCCGTGGAAGGCGTCACCCTGGAGATGTTGCCGGCTGATTTGTCCGGTGCGCGGTTCACAGTGAAAGACGGCGCGCTCGGAGCCGGTGTCGGTTTGGAGGCCTTCGGATTTTCTGGCGGCGTCGGATCGTCTTCGCGCACCGCTGTGAGGGGCTACAAGGTTGCCGTCATGGCGCTTGCGGAGTGCGAAGGGATGCTTCAGGCGGTTGAAACGGGAAAGACCGAGGCGCCGCAGGGCGCGGGCGGATCAGTCCTGCTTCTGACTGTAACGGATGCTCCGCTTTCGGTGACGGCTCTGACGCGACTTGCCAGAGCTTCCGTTGCGGGGCTTTTCCGCACGGGGGCAATGCCCTTTGCGGTGACGTCCTTGGCTCTTACGACGGACACGGGGGAAGTCAATGACACGGCTGCGGGGACGGTGATGCTGGCTGCGGCGGATGCGGCTTTAGAAGCCGTAGTCCGAAGCTTCAGATCCTGACATTCATAAGAGGGGTCTGAGGGGGTACAAAAAAGGGAGCGGCCCGTGTGGGTTTCCGCTCCCTTTGCGTCAGAAGCTCAAAGAAGAACTTCTGACGCGGACGTCAATGGGCAATTAAGCCTTCTTGCCGCCCTTAAGGCCCTTTACGTACTCAGCAACCGTCATACCGAAGACGCCGGCGCTCGTGAGCTGAGCGCCGCCCACGTAGTTGTCGTAGAAGAGGCCGCCCGCAGCGTTGCCGATGCAGAAGAGCCCCGGGATCACCTGGTTTTCGGTGTCAAGCACCTGACCGTTGGTGTTGATGAGCGGACCACCGAACGTGGCTGTCATACCGCCCTGGAACGGAACGATGTAGAAGGGAGCCTTCTTCACGACCGGGGGCTTCGGAAGGGTATTGACCGGGCTCATCTTCATGGCTTCGCCGTCTTCGATCGCTTCGTTGTAGTCTTCGATCGTTTCCTTCAGAGCCTTCGGATCAATGCCCGCAGCCTTAGCGGCTTCTTCAAGGGTGTTGCCGGTGTAAACCGGGGCCTTGGTGCGGGCGTAGCTTGCCCAGTCGTTCTTCAAAATCGGAATGTCGTGCGCTGTCTGGTCGCACACCATGAAGGCCCAGTTGTCAGGCGTATTGGCTGCCACTTCGCGGGACATCTGAACGTAGGTCTTGCCTTCATCGATGAAGCGCTTGCCCTGGCGGTTCACGCACACACCGTTGTTGACAATGTTCAAGGGGTTGGCGCCGGTCGGGCCGTAAATCGGGCCGCAGTGGAACTGGTCAACGTTCACAACCTTGGGCATGAAGGGGGCCGTCAAAACAATGTTTTCACCGGCAATGATGCGGGAACCGCGGATTGGCATCTTAGCGCCGGCGCTGCCGATAAACTGCGTGACCAATTCCTGGTTGGCAGAGTAGCCGCCGGTGGAAAGAACCACACCGTACTTCGCATAGACTTCAGAAAGGCCGTTTTCGTTCTTCACGCGCACGCCGTTGACGTTGCCTTTCTTCGGATCGCTCAAAAGCGCGACAACCTTGTTGCCGGTGCGGACTTCCACGCCCAGGGACTCAGCCTTCTTCATGAGCGTCATCGCAAGATAAGCGCCGCCCGGCTGAACGTCACCGGTCACGAGGTGAGAGCGGGTGAGCTGCGGCCACACAAGGCGGGCACCGGTCTTAAAGTTAATGCCGCAGTCGCTGTGCAGCCACTCAAGCAAACGGGTGCAGTTATCGACAACCTTGTGCGTCAGAGCCGGATCAGCCTTGCCCTGAGACACCTTCATCATGTCGTTGAAGAACGCTTCATTGGTGTCGTTGGCGGTACCGGCGGCCTTCTGGAATGACGTGTTGAGGCCCAAGAGGAACCCAGCCGCGTAAATGGTGTTGCCGAAAGGCATATCCATCTTTTCCAGCAGCAGGGGCTTTAAGCCCAGCTGCGCGGCACGGACGGCGCACACGAGGCCGCCGCAGCCGGCGCCCACAATGATCAGATCGTGCTTGGCGCGGGCGGGACGGGCTTCAGCCGTGGAGGAGACACCGGCCAGAACACCGGCGGTTCCGAGAGCACCGACGGTGGCCGTCTTAAAGAAGTCGCGACGCGATTCCATTGTCATTTTCTTTTCCTTCTCTGTAATGCTGTTCCGATGCCGGGTTTTGTCTGCCGGCAACGGCAAAAACACAGTACTTACGACTGCTTCGGCGGCAACTTTACGCCGTGCAGAAAACTGTGTTCTAAGGTGTTTGTCTCAGAGCAGTGCAAAGAATTTGCTGAACAGTGCTTCAAATCAAATGCGAGGTTTGCCCGAATGTAACGGAATCTGAACAAAATGCGGAAAACGCCCCTGATATAATTTCAGTTTACGTGTCCGCGTTAAAAAAACGAGCGGATTATCCTTTTTCTGATTTGTTAAGACGCGCCCCTGAAAGGCGCAAGCCGGAATGCCACAACAGCAGCCTGCCATTACTTCATTTTCCGATTTCAATCTCGATTCCCGTATCCAGACCGCGATTGCGGCGATGGGTTATGTGAATCCGACACCGATTCAGCAGAAAGCCATTCCCGCCGTTTTGGAGGGCAGGGACGTGATGGGTGCTGCGCAGACCGGTACCGGAAAGACGGCGGGTTACGGGTTGCCCTCGCTGCAGCGGATTCTGCCGACGGCAAACACCTCCGCTTCTCCGGCGCGCCACCCCGTGCGTATGCTCGTTTTGGCGCCCACGCGGGAACTTGCCGATCAGGTTAACGACAATCTGAAGCTTTACGCCGCGAACACCCCCCTGCGGGTCGGCGTTGTCTACGGCGGCGTTGACATTAAGCCGCAGTCAGACCAGCTGCGCCGCGGCATTGAAGTGCTCACCGCAACGCCCGGGCGTCTTCTGGATCATATTGAGGGCAAGGCTGTCAATCTCTCGCAGGTGCAGATCGTCATTCTTGACGAAGCCGACCGGATGCTCGACATGGGGTTTTTACCCGATATCAGCCGCATTCTCAATCACCTGCCGAAAAACCGGCAGAGCCTGATGTTTTCGGCAACCTTTTCGCCGGAAATCAAAAAGCTTGCCGCAAACTTTCTCAATGACCCCGTCTTGATTGAGGTCGCGCGCCGCAATGCGACCGCAGACACCGTCCGCCAGGTCTTTTACCGCGTCGAAGACCGTCAGAAGACGGCGTGCCTTATTGAAATTCTCAAAACCCAGGGTGAGGGGGCGACCGCCTTAAAGCAGGTCCTGGTGTTCGTGAACGCCAAGATCACATGCCGGCGTCTCACGCGGACCCTCACGCAGGCGGGCATCAAGGCCGACTCCATTCACGGGGACAAAACGCAGGAAGAACGCACGGCCGCGCTTGAAGCCTTCAAAAAGGGCGAGTGCGAAGTTCTCGTGGCAACCGACGTTGCCGCGCGCGGTCTTGATATTGAAGAGCTTCCCGTCGTCATCAATTACGACGTGCCCTATGTGGCGGAAGACTATGTGCACCGCATCGGCCGCACGGGCCGCGCGGGAGCGCAGGGGCTTGCCATCATGCTCATTACGGCAGCGGACGACCGTTCTGTGGCCGCCATTGAAAAGCTCACCAAGCAGACCTTTAAGCCGGTCGACTACCGACCCGTGGAACGGTTCCGTCCGCGGCGTGACGGGGACCGTAACGGGGATTCGGATCGTCCGCGGCGCGAGCACTGCCGCGACAATGATCACGAAGGGCGTGCGCGTCCGGAGTACGGCACCTACCGTAAGGCCGTTTACGATCCGATCTTTGATAAGCCCTACGAGCCGAGCAACACGCCGCCGCGGCCTATTGCCGCAACACCGGTGCAGCCTCTGACAAGCACCAAGAAAAAAGCGCCCGTGGCAGCGCTTTTGGGCGGCCGGGGCCGATAAACAAAAAGGCTCTCTTTCGAAAACGAAGGAGAGCGTTTTTAAATCAGCCGTCAGGATTTAATTTGAGGATCCCAGGGGTGCGACGCCCTGATCATCCGTTTCCTCGGGGTGCGCTTCAAAGTAGCGCTTTCGGCTTTCTTCAATGGGAATGGGGCGGCCGTCCGGGCCCAGGCACACATAAACGAGCGTTGCCTGCGTCACCAGATCGATGGTGTTGTGAGCTTTGGTAAGGCGCTCGGCATAGACCTCAACCTTAATTGTGATGCTTGAGGTCCCTACCTTCACGATGTCGGTGTAAACCGAGACCACGTCACCCACCCGGATCGGGTTTTCAAATGTAAAGGAGGAGACGGCGCGCGTCACTACTTTGCGCGAGAGGCAGTAGCGCATGGCGGTGATGCCGCCCGCTAAGTCCACCTGGCTCATCACCCAGCCGCCGAAGACGTCACCGTGCTGGTTGGTGTCTTTGGGAAGCGGTTCCACTCGTAAAGCCGGCATCTTGCCCTCGGGGAGCCTCACGCGGCGCGTTTCGCGGACAGTGTCTGTCATTTCTCTATCCCTGTTTGTCCTTTTTATAAGAGTGCGGGATTTTAGCGCAGCGCGAAAAAAAGCCGTCCGGTAAATAAAGTCTGCCGGACGGCTTTTGGGGGAGGATTTTTTAGTCGGTGTAACCGATCTTCGGAAGGATGTCTTTGACGATCCCGCCCTTCTTTTCGTTAAAGAGCGCTTTGTTCTGCGCAATGAGGTTGCGGCCTTCGGTGTCGATACTGACAATCAAAGGTCCGAATTCCTTGACCTTCATGCACCAGAGCGATTCCGGCATCCCGAGTTCGGGCCACTTCACGTCCTCGACGACTTCAACGTGTTCGGCACCGATCACGGCGCAGCCGGCGGGGAAGATGCAGTGAATGGCCTTATGCGCTTTGCAGCCGGCTTCGGTGTTGGGGCCCATGCCGCCCTTACCGATGATGAGGCGCACGCCTGTTTCATCGATAAATTCCTTTTCAAAAAGTTCCATGCGCATGGAAGTCGTGGGGCCGATTGCGACCACACGCCAGCCGCTCGGGCTCGTCGGATCCTGCGTCATGATGGGACCGCCGTGGAAAATGGCGCGGTCACGGATGTTCACGGGGAGCTTGCGGCCGTGCTTGACGACACGGGTGTGGGCGCAGTCGCGCGCCGTCACGAGCGTCCCGGTGAGATAAACGATATCCCCGATTTTGAGGTCTTTGACGTCTTCTTCTTTAATCGGCGTCGTCAGGATTTTCTTGCTCACAGCGTGACTCCTTTATGCGTGAAGACTTCGTAGCTCAGATCGGTCTTAAAGCGGATGCCGGCGCGGCGGTGAGCCCAGCAGCCGACGTTGACGGCAGCGGCAAGGCAGGAGGGATGGCGCGCGGCCTGTTCGACGTTCACGCCCATCACGGTCTTGGTGCCCCCGAGGCCGTTGGGGCCGATGTTGAGCTTATCGAGTCCCTCGGCGATGATTTGCTCGAATTCGGCGCCGCGGGTGTTGCTGTTGTGTGATCCCACCGGACGCATGAGCGCCTTTTTGGAAAGCACAGCCGCGACTTCAGCCGAGCCTGCGATGCCGATACCGACCAAAAGCGGCGGGCAGGCATTGATGCCGCGCTCGCAGATCAGGTCAAAAATGAACTTCACGACGCCTTCGTAGCCTTCAACAGGCATGAAGACTTTGGCGGTTCCGGGAAGCGAGCAGCCGCCGCCCGCGAGATAGCAGTAGATCGTGCATTCGTCACTGTCAGGAATAATTTCCCAGTCGGTGTAGGGAATGCGCACACCGGTGTTGTTGCCGGTGTTTTTCTCGTCGAAAATCTGCACGGCGTTGTGGCGCAGCGGAGCTTTCTTGGTTGCGCGCTTGGCGGCTTCAGGCAGGCACTGCGGAATGTCTCCTAAAAGCGGAAACTTTGAGCCGCACTGAATGAAGTACTGAATGACGCCGGTGTCCTGGCAGCTCGGGACGTTGCGGCGCAGCGCGGCGTCCTGATTGGCAAACATCGTATCGTAGATGATGTTGGCGAGTTCGCTTTTCTGCTCCTTGCGGAGTTCTTCGAGCTTTGTGACAACATCGTCCGGAAGACGCTTGGCCGTGAGTTCGGTGAACCGGGCCATGGTCTCGGTGAAGCGTTCGCAGAGGTTCTGATCTGACATAGCTGGGAAGTGGGATCGTTAATCAAAAAAACGCAGTGGTGTTCCTCACTGTTGACCGGCAGTTTATATAGTTGTTTAGTGATAATCACGATTAGTTCTATTGGGTAATGCAATAGAACTGCATAAAACAAAACCGCCCGAAGGCGGCTTTGTCTATTAAAACGTGCGCTCGTTTTAAAGGACCGTGGCAATGGCCTTTGCAACGTAGGCGACGTTCTTCTTGTTGAGCCCGCAGATACAGATGCGGCCGTTACGTACGGCGTAGACGCCGAATTCGGTCGCAAGGCGGTCAACCTGTTCGGGGGTAAGACCCGTGAAGGAGAACATGCCGGCCTGACGCGTTACAAAGCTGAAGTCGCGCTTGGCACCGATTCTTGCCATTTCTTCGGCAAGTGCCGCGCGCATCGTGCGGATGCGGTCGCGCATGCCGGCGAGTTCCTGTTCCCAGTGCGCGTAGTTCTTGGCCTCGGAAAGTACGTGCGAGACGATGCGGGCGCCGTGAGCGGGCGGGTTGGAGTAGTTGGCGCGGATCACGGCCTTAAGCTGCGTCATCACGACCTGGGCTTCGGTCGCGTTCGGAGTGACAACCGTGAGCGCACCGATGCGTTCGCCGTAGAGGTTAAAGCTCTTGGAGTAGGAGGTGGAGACGAGGAAATTCATGCCGCTTTCGGCAAAACGGCGGATTGACCACGCGTCTTCGTCAAGGCCCTTGCCGAAACCCTGATAGGCCATATCAAGGAAGGGAATGAGGCCCTTTTCCTGGCAGACCGCAATCACCTGATCCCATTCATCGTGCGTGAGATCGTAGCCCGTGGGGTTGTGGCAGCAGGCGTGAAGAATCACAAGGGGCTTTGCGGGCAGCGCCTTAAGGTCTTCCATCATCGCGGCAAAGTCGATGCCGTCACGCGCGGCGTCATAGTAGCGGTAGCCCTTTACTTCGTAACCGGCCATCGCAAGAATCGCATTGTGGTTGCCCCAGGTGGGTTTGCTCGTGGCGCCCACCGTAAGGCCGCAGAGGTGATGCATGAAGTCCATGCCGACTTTCAGAGCCCCGGTGCCGCCCAAGGTCTGCACCGTTGCGGCACGTCCGGAAAGAACGATTTCGCTTGCGGCGCCGAAAACCATCTTCTGCACGAGTTCACCGTAACCGGCGAGACCGCTGATCGGAATATAGGTATGCGGAATACGGGCGGCAACGATCGCTTCTTCGGCTTCCTGCACGACTTCCAGAATCGGGGTCTTGCCTTCTTCGGTGAGGTAGGCGCCCACACCGAGGTTCACCTTTTCGGCGCGCGGATCGGCGCGGAACTTTTCAGATACACCCAGAATCGGGTCGGCGGGAGCGGCCTTAAGACCGGCAAAAAGCGAAGTCGTCATTTGAATCTCACCCAAGTTGGTATTGTTGGTTTACGGGCGGCAAAACCTACAGAGGCTTTCTTTGCCGCCTTTAGTTGCCGACTGAGTCTAATACAGCGTGCATGGTTCGAATTGAGAGGTATTGCGTATCCGAGGCCCGAAAAACTGTAACCGCGTGCAAGCGGGAATCCGACGCTTCGGTCTGAAAAGTCAAAAAATTTTGTCTTTGACCGGCGTTTCTTCTATAATCCCGCGCTTTCCGGCTGAGGCTTACTCGGACGGAGAAAGGAAGAGACCCGGGCTTTTGTAGGACCGGTCTTTGTAAATAGCGCGTCCGCACCCATCCAGGTTGGCCCAGGCTTTGGGCACACCGGGGCGGCGTAAGACAGAAAACCTTGGAGTAAATTCAAAATGACCAGCATGCGTGAAATGCTCGAAGCGGGCTGCCACTTCGGCCATCAGACCCGTTTCTGGAACCCGAAGATGGCTCAGTACATCTTTGGTGCCCGCAACAAGATTCATATCATCAACCTCGAAAAGACGGTTGAAAAGTTCGAAGAAGCCACGAAGTTCGTGCGTGAACTCTCTGCCCGCGGCGGCAAGATCCTCTTCGTGGACAGCAAGCGCGGCGGCCGCGACATCATCGTCGAACAGGCTCAGCGCTGCGGCAGCTGCTGGGTTGACCAGCGCTGGCTGGGCGGCACGCTCACCAACTTCAAGACCGTCAAGCAGACGATCAAGCACCTCAAGGAAATGGAACAGACCATCGCCGACGGCGGCCTTGAGAAGATGAGCAAGAAGGAAGCCCTCGACTTCACCCGCGAAATTGAAAAGCTCAACAAGTCGATCGGCGGCATCAAGGAAATGACGAGCCTGCCCGACGCCCTCTTCATCGTTGACGTTGGCTACCACAAGATCGCCATCGCTGAAGCCAACAAGCTCGGCATCCCGGTCGTGGGCGTTGTCGATACGAACTGCAGCCCCGAAGGCATCGACTACGTGATCCCCGGCAACGACGACTCCAGCAAGGCTGTCGCCATCTACGCTTCCGGCATCGCCGATGCGGTTTTGGCCGGCAAGGCTGACCGTGCCACGGGCGCAGAAGAAGAACCGGCTGAAGAATTCGTTGAAGAAGTCGACGAAAAGGCCGAAACGCCTGCTTCCTAAGACGGCGTCTCTTTGAACTGAAAAAAGGCGCACGCCGAGCCCGATGCGAGCCCGCCGCTGCGCCTTTTTCGTAAATACATTTGATTTTTCCCGTAGGCAGTCCGCAAGTCTCGGACCGCTTACGTCAAAACCCGAAAGGAGTTGAAAATAATGGCTGCTATTACTGCTGCAATGGTCAAGGCCCTGCGCGAAAAGACCGATGCTCCGATGATGGAATGCAAGAAGGCGCTCACGGAAGCTGACGGTGACGCCGCCAAGGCCGAAGAGATCCTGCGCGTCAAGCTCGGCAACAAGGCGAGCAAGGCCGCGAGCCGCGTGACCGCCGAAGGCGTGATCGGCACCTATGTTTCGCCCGACGGCAAGACGGGCGCCATCGTCGAAGTCAACTCTGAAACCGACTTCGTTGCGAAGAACCCCGAGTTCCTCAAGATGGCTGCCGACGCCGCCAAGCTCATCGCTGAAAAGGCCCCGGCTGACGTCGCGGCGCTTTCCGCTCTCGAACTCGAAGGCAAGACCTTGGACGCGATCCGTACGGCTCTCGTCGGTAAGATCGGCGAAAACATGACCTTCCGCCGCTTCAAGCGCCTTGAAGCCAAGGGTAAGCTTCACAAGTACGTGCACGGCGGCAGCAAGATTGCTACGCTCGTTGACGTTGAGGGCGGTGACGACGAAGTTGCGCACGACATCGCCATGCACATCGCTGCTTCCAAGCCCAAGGCTCTTAACGCCGAAGGGATCGACCCGGCTCTGATCGAAACCGAACGCCGTGTTGCGATCGAAAAGGCCAAGGAAGCCGGCAAGCCCGAAGCGATGCTTGAACGTATCGCCGACGGTACGGTGAAGAAGTTCCTCAAGGAAGTGACGCTTCTTGACCAGCCCTTCGTCAAGGACGACAAGGTGACGATTGCTCAGCTTCTTAAGAGCAAGAACGCCAACGTCGCTGACTTTGCCCTCTTCGTGGTGGGTGAAGGCCTTGAAAAGCGTAACGATGACTTCGCCGCTGAAGTGGCTGCCCAGACGGCTGCTGCTCAGAAGGCTTAATTCCGCTTTCTGATGGTGCCGGAAATTTTTCGGCACCCGGCAGGAAAAACGCGTTTCGGCCGTGTTGCCGGAGCGCGTTTTTTGCGACCGTCACTTTCGCCGGCGAAGTCCGGACGCACGCAAAATTTTTTCTGATCCGCGTCTTAAGAAGGTCAGATTTGGCGGTATCATGACGCTGGATTTTTACGGATTTTTTATTAGGTCCTTTTCCTGATGCTTTGGGCCGGATAAAAAACGGGTTTGAAAGACATAATTGGAGCCACGACATGACAGAAACGAACGGGCAGACGCCTGCGCCTAAATTCAAACGAATTCTCCTGAAGCTTTCCGGTGAGGCGCTGATGGGGGATGACGCCTTCGGCATCAACCGCGCAACGCTTGCTTCGATCGTTGAAGACATCAAGGACGTTCTGTCACTCGGGGTGGAACTCGGTATTGTTGTCGGGGGAGGCAACATCTTCCGCGGTGTGGCTCTGGGCGCGACCGGTATGGACCGCGCAACCGGCGACTACATGGGGATGCTTGCGACCGTCATGAACGGTATGGCGCTGCAGGATGCGCTCAGAAACGCGGGCGTTGAAGCACGCGTGCAGAGTGCTCTGGCGATGGAGCAGGTGGCTGAACCCTATATCCGCGGCAGAGCGCTTCGCTATCTGCAGAAAGGCCGCGTCGTGATTTTCGCGGCGGGCACGGGCAATCCCTTCTTTACGACCGACACGACGGCCGCACTGCGCGGCGCCGAGATCGGCGCGGAAGTCGTTTTAAAGGCCACTAAGGTTGACGGCATCTACTCTGAAGACCCGAAGAAAAATCCCAATGCCACGCTTTACCACGACATCACGTTTGATGAATGCATGAAGCGTGACCTCAAGGTGATGGACGCAACGGCCTTTGCTCTTTGCCGTGATCAGAAGCTTCCGATCAAGGTCTTCTCCATCCATAAGAAGGGCGCGATGCGCCGTGTGGTTTTGGGGGAAGACGAGGGGACGCTCGTTCACTGCTAAAATAATTCAATTGTTTTTTGCCATACACATTAAAACAAGGCCATGACAACGATTGCAGAAATTCAGCAGACCGCTGAACACAAAATGAACCGTACGGTGGAAACGCTGCGTGAGGAATTCACGAAACTGCGTACGGGCCGTGCCTCGGTGGGGTTGCTCGACCACATCTCGGTTGAATACTACGGCTCGATGACGCCGCTTTCTCAGGTCGCGAACTTGGGCGTCGGCGACGCCCGCACGCTGACCGTGCAGCCCTGGGACCGCAAGATGATCCCTGTGATTGAAAAGGCGATTCTCACGAGCGACCTGGGCCTGAACCCGGCGACCTCTGGTGACATCATCCGCGTGCCGTTGCCTCCGCTTACCGAAGAGCGCCGCCGTGAAATCACGAAGGTGGTGAGAAGCGAAGGCGAAGACGCCAAGGTGGCCGTGCGTAATCTGCGCCGTGACGCCAACGAACAGGTGAAGAAACTCGAAAAAGCCAAGGAAGTGAGCGAAGACGACTCCCGCGGCGCCGAAAAGGACATCCAGAAGATCACCGACAAGTACATCGAAGCGATCGATAAAGTCGTTGCCGAGAAGGAAAAGGAAGTGATGACGGTTTAATGCCGTCTGCGGTATCCCTATAGTATTTCCGCCCTGAAAGCCGGTGTGTTTTCGGGGCGGTCATGTTCTTAATCCTCTGTTTTTGTTAAGGATTGTTTCGGGCGATGAGCTCACATATTCCGGCACATGTTGCGGTGGTGATGGACGGTAACGGCCGTTGGGCGAAGGCCCGTTTTCTGCCGCGCGTGGAAGGTCACAGGCGCGGAATGGCAGCCTTAAAGCGCCTCACCGAAGCCGCCCGCAAAGCCGGTATCCGGCATCTCACGGTCTTTGCGTTTTCGAGCGAAAACTGGAAGCGTCCCGCCGATGAAGTCAACGCCCTCATGCGCTTTTTCGTGGACGGCTTAACGCGCGAGGCAGAGCCTTTAAGCGAGGCCGGCATCAGGCTTCATGTGGTGGGGGATACCAAGGTCTTTTCGCCGGAGCTGCAGGCAGCGATCCGCACCGCGGAACAGATGACTGAGGGCGCGCAAGCCATGACCCTTAATATCTGTGCCAACTACGGCGGCCGCTGGGATGTGGTGGATGCCGTGAACCGCCTGGTGCGTGACGGCAAACCCGTGACGGTGGAAACGGTGACGGACGCTGTTTCCATGCAGTGGGCCGGGCCTGTGGATCTGATGATCCGTACCGGGGGAGAGCAGCGGATTTCAAACTTTCTTCTCTGGCAGCTCGCGTACGCCGAACTGTGGTTTACCGAAGTCCTGTGGCCCGACTTCAGCGAAGCCGACTTCAATGAGGCGCTGACCTGGTTTGCCGGACGCGAGCGGCGCTTCGGCCGGACCGGGGATCAGGTTAAAAACGGCGGCTAGTAAACCGCAGCGACAACGCTTAAAGGTGGATGCATGTTAAAAACCCGCGTTATCACAGCTCTCGTTTTGGTGGCCGTTTTTGCCGCTGCCTGGTTCTTTTCGCCCGCTGCCTTTAAGGCGCTTATTGCCGCGGCCTTCATGATTGCGATGGGCGAGTGGCTCTTGATGCTTAAAGTCACGCCGGGTGCGGCAGGTGCCGCTGCCGTCATCGGTACCGTGGTGCTTGCAGCCTGCGCCTTTTACGATATTCGGTTAACCGACACGGTCTATACGGGCCTCATGCTCGTTGTGAGCTGCCTGTGGCTTGCGCTCACCGCTGTTTTGTTTGCCGCGCGCAACCTGGGTTTCCGCATAAAGCGCACGGTGTCGCTTGTCTTTGCCGTTCTCTTTCCGGTTTCCGCCTGGTTTGCTTTTGAACGGATGACCGCAACGGGCCTCGTATTCATGCTTTCGGTTTTCGCGGTTATTTGGCTTGCGGACATCTGCGCCTATTTCTGCGGCAGGCTCTTTGGCAAGCGCAAGATGGCGCCCGCAATCAGCCCGGGGAAGACCTGGGCAGGGGCTGTCGGAGCCGTTGTCTTTGTGTTTGCCTTTGCGATCATTGCCGCCGAGACCCTGCCGCACGACATGATTTTCACAAGTGTCGTTTTGGACAAGATGGGCTACGCCGCCGGGTTCGCAGCGGTTCTTCTGTTGGTGGCGGTTTCCATAGCCGGAGACCTTTTTGAGTCAGCCGTCAAGCGCCAGGCGGGCGTCAAGGATTCGAGTAATTTACTCCCCGGGCACGGCGGCTTTTTTGACCGCTTTGATTCCTCGCTGGCCGTTTTTCCGACGGCAGCGGCACTTCTTGCGGTTCTTACGCTCTGAGTGTAAAACGCGCAAGTTACGCGAGCGGCCGGCCTTCGGCCGCTTTTTTCTGCCGCAAAACGGAAGCGGTCTGAAGAACGACCGAAAGCGCAATCAGAGCAAGTCCCGCCCAGAAGCTGAAGTTGAGTTCCCGGGCTTCGTCAAAAAGAACCATCGCAATGAGAATGGAGTAGACGGGCTCAAGGTTGTAGGAGAGGTTAAGCGTAAAGGCCGAGATGTGCTTTAACGCCATCATCTGCAGCAGGTACATCCCGAGCGTGATCACCGTGGCAAAGATCACGAGGTAAAGCGTATCGGGCCAAAGCACCGGCCAAAAGCGCGTTTCGGGGTTGGCTAGGAACACAAAAGGCGCAGCCGCCGCAAAGGAAAGAACGGCTCCGGCAAACTGCCAGGTAAACACCGTTTCCGGATTGTGCGTGCGCCGGAAGGACTTCATGAAGATGGCGATCAGAGTTGCACCTGCGGCGCTTAGCACCCCGTAGAAAAGCCCCAGCCGGTAGCGCGAGTCTAAGTGAAAGATGAGCGCGATGCCCAAAATCGTGAAAAATCCGACTGTTGAAAAACTCAGTACGCCGACACTCACGTTACTGGCCTTAATGGCGGCGTAAAAAAGCATCCACTGCACCGCAAGAAAAGCGCCGAGCAGCATAAAACGCCTAAACAACCCTCGCTTGAAAGCGCGGGGTTTCCTGACACGGTGCAGGCTTTCCCGTAACAGGCAAGGTTTTTGAGGCCTTGTCTGCCCGGGCGTCTCCTGCACCACAGGAACATTTAAAACGCAACCGCTCTACGGGTACGGGCTTCAT
>ENA-OWXQ01000331-OWXQ01000331.1-human-gut-metagenome-genome-assembly--contig:-NODE-331-length-25538-cov-59.817_pt1 | contig 25538 bp, 22 predicted proteins | sample MGYA00249246_ERZ652059 | MGnify/ENA primary metagenome ERZ652059 (study PRJEB26925, sample SAMN05827064) | human gut metagenome | biome: ENVO:2100002; feature: ENVO:00000062; material: ENVO:00002003...
CTACACTTCTAGCTTCGTCGGCAGCGTCAGATGTGTATAAGAGACAGGGTATAGGGTAAGGACCCTCCCGCGGGGGAGGGACAGGTGGGGCATCAACAATACATCTCCTCATAATACTTCTGATACTCCCCAGAAGTAACATGATCCATCCATTCCTGGTTATCGAGATACCATTTCACGGTCTCCTCGATACCCTCCTCAAACTGGAGAGATGGCTCCCAGCCGAGTTCCTTCTGCAACTTTCTAGAGTCAATAGCATACCGCATATCGTGACCCTTTCTGTCTGTTACATAAGTAATCAAATCCAAGTCAGCACCCTCAGGGCGACCGAGCAATCTATCAACAGTCTTGATTACCACCTTGATGATATCGATATTCTTCCACTCGTTGAAACCGCCGATGTTATAGGTCTCGGCAATCTTACCCTTGTGAAAAATCATATCGATGGCACGGGCATGATCCACTACATACAACCAGTCGCGCACGTTCTCACCCTTACCATATACTGGCAATGGCTTGCGATGACGGATATTGTTGATAAACAGCGGAATCAACTTCTCTGGGAACTGGTATGGACCGTAGTTGTTAGAGCAGTTGGTCACGATGGTAGGCATACCGTATGTATCGTGGAAAGCACGGACGAAGTGGTCTGAGCTTGCCTTGGATGCAGAATATGGAGAGTGAGGATTGTACTTGGTTGTCTCCAGGAAGAACTCCTCGCCGTAAGCCTCATGGTTCTTACCGCTGGATGCCTTGGTGGTGAAAGGAGCAGGAGTACCCTCAGGATGAGTCATCTGCAAGGCACCGTAAACCTCATCAGTAGAGATGTGGTAGAAGCGCTTACCCTCGTATCCCTCAGGAAGGCTCTCCCAGTAAATCTTTGCCGCCTGGAGCAGAGACAGGGTTCCCATCACGTTGGTCAGAGCGAAAGTGAATGGATCCTTGATACTTCTATCTACATGGCTCTCGGCAGCGAGATGGATGATGCCATCCACCTTGTAGTCCTGCATCAGTTTCAACATCAGGTCGAAATCACAGATATCACCCTTAACAAAAGTATAGTTAGGCTTGTCCTCGATGTCCTTGAGGTTAGCCAGGTTACCAGCGTATGTCAACTTATCAAGGTTGATGATGTGATACTCAGGATATTTGTTCACGAAAAGCCTTACTACGTGTGAGCCGATGAAACCAGCACCGCCCGTGATAATGATATTCTTCATTCTAATCGATGTATATATTCGAACACAAATTACACGTATCATTCAGGAGAAACTATAACCTCTATATTCGTGTTATTCGTAAGATTCGTGTTCAAAAAAATTAATATTCTAAATTCTTCTTTAATGTTTGATCTTTCTCTTCAAGGATTGATAGGAGATATTTGCCATAGTCTGTACCTTCAGCTGCTTATCCTTCAGAAACTCCTGGTTTACTGTTGTGATTTCCAACTCATCACGAGCAGAAGGTTTGAAACCTCCTTTTGGCTAAAGGGAGGCAGAGCGTTTCGAAAGTGCATACCCTCCAATCACCCCATAACATACCAACGGTATAAGAAAGGCAATCGCCATACTACCCGTAGTATCCGCTATATACCCCATGATTACTGGAGCAACCGCACCACCCACTATCGTCATGATAAGCAACGAAGAGGCAAGTTTGGTCTTTGTACCCGCATCCCTCAATGCCAGCGAGAAGATAGTCGGAAACATGATGCTCTCTCCCAGATACATGGCGAAGAACGCAATGAGAGATAAGGTTCCGCTACATACCACCACAATCAATGTGGCTACAAAGGTGAGGATGGCACAGACTAGCAGCACCAGCCTTGGCTGGATATAATTTATAATGACACCACCAGCCAACCTGCCGATAAAGAACAGACCCATTCCGGCAAAGGCGAGATACAGACTGGCAGTCTGCTTCTCTATATGAATGCTCTCCTCAGCATAGTTGATGAAGAAACTGTTCACACCCGTCTGGGCAGCCACATAAAGAAACAAGGTCAGCATACCGAAACCGAATGCCATCACTCGCATCGGCTTCTCCTCTACCATCTCGTTCGTATCCGTCTCATGCGCTCTCTTTGGGTCAGGCAACTTGATCCTTGACAGAACCAGTGCCACAGAAAGCACGAAAATACCCACCAGGGCATAAGGGATAGCGATGTTGACACCCGAGAACAGAAGCTGACCGCCTACCAGCGGTCCCACAATCCATCCGATACCATTGAGTGACTGCGACAGGTTGATTCTGCTCTCCGCCTTGTCAGGATGTCCCAGTACCGTAGTATAAGGATTCGCACTCGTTTCCAGACAGGTCAGACCGCATCCTATCACAAACAGCGACAGAACGAAGAAGTAGAAACTGTTGATCCTGCTTCCCGGTATGAACATCAGAGCACCGATACCGAAGAGAACCAGTCCTGTTATCACTCCCCTCCTGTAGCCCCACTTCCGGATAATCCATCCGGCAGGCAGCGCCATCAGAAAGTAGGCAACATAGACAGCAGCCTGCGTCAAGGCCGACATTGCCTTGCTGATATGGAACGACTCCTGGAAATGCGGATTCAGCACCTCGAGGATGCCATGGGCAAATCCCCACATGAAGAAGAGACTGCTCCTTACCTTCCACCACACTGCATCCCGGTCTTCTCGGTTCCATCGGAATCATCACCAAATGGTCTTCCAGGAAACGGAGGGTCATCTCATCCTGCGTACTCTCAATCTTCTCCGGCCAGAAGTTGTTGTCATAATAATGACGCACCAGACCGGGAACACAGATACCGATAGAATCCTGGGCACCCGAGATGATACCGTCGTGACGCTCCGGATAGTTCTCAAAGCAGAATACCAGTCGGGCGAGCATTTCCGGATCCATCACCATACTGTGATGCCTGCTGGAAAAACTCCACATGACCGGAATGTAGCAGGTCATAGCAACCGCTTACAAAAACTTTCTTCTTCATTATGATTATCATTGATAATCGAAGTGCAGATAGTCATCCTCATCTAGCTGATTACCTATCTGCATCTCGATAAACATAAACAAAGTTATTTCAATTAATTATTTTGATTAATTTATTTTTTATATTTTAGCCTCCAGAAGAAATGCCAAGTTCTGAAGATTGGCTCACTCAAAGCCTCGGCAGGATAAAATCTTACGAAATGCATATTTCTCCAAATCTTCAGGAAATACTTCTTCCCCATACTCTGATGCGTAAACCCAGCATACCTCGTAAAGTGCCTACCGAAGTTACCACCATCCAGAATCTCTGCCAACAGCAACCTCCCACGCTTCTCATCCATTGGCACTATCATCTTATCCTCAGACAATCCAAGCACCTCCTTCAGAACATACATCACCACCCCCTGCGAACTTCCACAATCCAAGATGCTTCAGTTCTCTCTGTACTACATCAAAAGCAGTAGAGGCAGAAGAACCAATAGTGGAAGCAGAACTGACAGAAGTAAAAAAAGAACTGGCAGAAGCATAAGAAGCTATAGCCCCAATAGCATCGTCCCATCCCGCACAATCTGGCGAAGACCGCTTTGGTCCGCCAACGTATCTACAATTCAATCCCGATGTTTCTGTTTATATATTTTTACGACTTTCCCAAAATTCTCCAAAGCTTTACTTTTTTCCTCATCCAAAATAGGCAATGATGACAACAAAGCAAGTAATTGTGTACGAACAGTATCTGGATTTTCCGTCTCCATCTTTTTCTTTGCCCTTTCCAAAGCCAAATCAGGCCTAAAGAGCTGACAAGTATCAATTGTAAAACGCCCCTTCTTTGTTTTCCCTATATATATAATACCATCCTTAAGCTCAATATGGTCTGAATATTTATCGAGAAAGGGATTAACAATCAAGAAATCTTTGCTATCAGTTGGATAAACAACTGCATATCGATTTCTCAATACCTCTTTATCTCCCTTAAAATTATTGCATTTATCACAAGCAAAACATAGATTGCGAGGTTCGAACATCCATTGAGGATGTGGAGCTTTCGGAACGATGTGATCACGCTGCAAGAAACAACAAGCTATAGGCAATTCTGTACGACAATAAGCACATCTGCAGTTCTGTTCATAGTACATGTGTTCACGCATATGATCCTTGAATTCAGTTATACCAGTCTTTTTAGAATTCCAATCTCCAGAATCAAGTCCTTTATTTGCTAGTTCCTCAATAGCAAGTTTTTCTTTCTCTGTAGGCTGATACGGATTTTGCACAATGTAGTCTTCCTCTTCTGTCATAGTTCATCATTTATATGCGTCTATAATTGTGTTCAGAACCATTTTCATCGGATCTACATCACTTAAATGCTGTGAAATCTCCTGCAGTTCATTCAATTCATCTGCAACAGCCTTTTTACTTATGGTATCATTACCCATCTGTTCTAAAAGCTTGGCTATACGCTCGCCGAAATATCGGTTTCTATCGGTTGCCGTCTTGAAAACTTTTAGAAGCACTTCCTCTGCAGACCACCCATAAGTATTTTCTCCTATCCGATTGGCTATAAGATTACCATCATCATCCTTTTCCCACTGTGAAACAGAAGACCTGTTCATAGGTAAATCTGATACGAGCATATGACTATGTGTGGCTATCAACAGATGACACACCTGATCTTTCAATGCCCTGTCAAGGTTATCTATGATTGTCATCTGCCAATTGGGGTGAAGACTCAGCTCTGGCTCATCTATGAGAATTAACGTATGCGAATCACTTGATGCTGTAGAAATACTAAGCACCATAGAAAGCATGGCAAACTCACCGGAACTCATTTCTTCTGAAGCAATCTGTGTTCCATTCTTATAGAATACAACACTTGCTGCTTGAACCAAATCATATTGCTTCAACTTATATATATAATTCAAATCTTCATTTGCAGCCAATGAATTTTGATCAATATCTATATCATAGTTATACGTAGGTTGCTTGGCAAACTCCTTGTTCTTGTAAAAATCATAGAGTTCCCTAACTTTGTTACTCCTTTGCTCAGATGTAAGTTTGCTGTATTCTTTGTCTTTTTGCACATGCTGAAGAACATGATCATATACGCTACCATTTTTCTTGGATTTTAAAACTATGGAGTAATTCAAAGTTATAGTGTGATCATATCCTATGAAATCCAAGATAGATGATAAATTTTTCCGCTGTCTATCGTCCATGTTCTCCTTCAAAGCGAACAATAACCGAAAAGCAATAGCAGAGGATGAAATCATATTTCCATTAACATGAGCCCCTACATATTTATAATATGGTACATCATACCTGGTTTGAGAAGAGCCATTCACCTTTTGAACAGGAAACTTATCGAATGCGCCAAAATTGCATGCAACGATAGTAGGAACGCGCAGTTTCTTTGAAGCCAGCAACCTGTTGTCAACCTTGGCAAGAAAAGTTCTACCGATTCTTATCACCTCACAACAGACACCATCAATATGATACTTAACGCCTTTGAGCCTCGCCTTATTAGCAGATGACATTTTCTGCTTAAAATTATTGATATAAGCATGCAGGTCTACAAAGAAATCCACCATTTCCTTTAACAAGGTACTCTTGCCAACGCCATTACAACCTATCAATACAGAGTAAAGAGGCGTTTTATCTTGGCTACCGAAATAGGCTATCGGCAAACGGGTTGCTTTCCCTTGTGGCGTTAGTAATATTAACTCCTCTATCCAAAAGTTTTTGCAGCCCTCTTTATATTGAGGTTCTTCAAGAGCCGTATAATTCTCTATCGCTTTCGTGAAGCTATTACTAGAAATTCCCATATCTCTTTTAGCACGACCAGGAGAACCATATTCGTCTAAAGCTATAGTCCCAAGAATTTTCAGAGGAGATTTGGGAGCACTATCAGATACATTCTTCTCTACACTCTTTTCAATCAACTTTATAAAATCCAAATCTACATTTCGAAGATTTAATATCAGATTAGCAAGTTCATCCGATATTTTGGTACTTGGCTCAAGATGTGGTTCATCAATATCTAAAGCCTTTAGAATCGCACTGAATGCTTGCAGCCCAATATTTGCTTCCCGTAATAGTTTATTTAATCTCACAGACATAAGTTATGCTATTTTTGTATTCCACGAAAAAACTCTGCTTGTTAACCACAAAAATAATTCTATCTATCATTATATTAGTAGCTTCCATACAAGTTATATGTCTTAAACTCTAATACTTCTATCACCAACGACCATCACATTGCCCTTTATGGCAGACAATACATTTGCCAATTCATAGCGATAACGGGCTTTAGAAGTTAAAAGAAAAGATATTTGCTTTTGCAGTTCAAACTTCATAATCTCTTCCATCTCTCCAAACTCACAGTGTTGCTCTACCGCAGTTATGATACATTGCCGAACAGCAATATTAAGACATCCTTTTGTTGCTGCCAACATATGCCTTGATACTGTAAGATGCCAATCGTCTTTAAATTCCTCTTTAGTAGTAGGCAATCTATCAAAACCTAGCAATACGCAATCTATACCTCTTTTTTCAAGAGTCTGTCCAAGTTCTACAGAATTACAAGCAAAGCAAAATATTTTTTTACCCTTCAACAAATGATAATTTGTAGAACAAATTAAATTTTCATCGTTATAGTACTTATCAGGATCTTGCTCTATTGCTTCAGGGCTAACTACTGCATTCCACTCTGCCCCCTTACTACCAAACAACGCATCACTCCTTCCATGACCAAGAAACACTATGAAATCTTCTTTCGACCTTTTCTCCAGTTCATTTAGAGCTTTCTTTTTATATATATCACCTGGTTTTATCAATAAAGATTCAGAAGAATCTGTATGACAAATTACATATTTAAGCAGTCTTTCCAAACGCTTAATCGTCGGATCTACTGGATGGACTAAAAGCATCACATCTTAAAAATATTTACTATTTACTACACATGTGGTTACAAAGATAAACCAATGTCTGCTCAAACAAATCCCGCATAACGTCATTCCTGACAGTCTCCTTGCTATAGATTTCATTCAAGCAATCTTTCAGTTTCTTTCCCTCTAGATGATGATTAAAGCCATATTCCAAAACTAAGTCTGGATATTTTTCTACAGCTTCTTCTAATAAATTTTCCAAAGAAGTATGATCCAATAAATGATTCAATATGGTATCATCTAAGTCTTCTCTATTGACAAAGCCAATATATTGAGCATTTACAAGATGCTTAATATATTTCAACAGTTTTTGATTTACCTGAATCTGCTTACCATTTACTTTACACGTTTTTTGTACGTGCTCTTCTATAATAGATTCTAACAAACCCGAATAAATCAAGAAGCGTTGTCCATTAGCAAAACATATATTTCCCATTTGACGAAGCAATTCAGGTCCATCGAAATTTTCTACAGAAAGCTGATAATCGCAAGCAACAATATCAAAATACTTTTTCTCGTAATGATTTTTGTAATATTGTATAACTTTGCTAATATCTAGTTTTCCATCACCGTCAATTAGCTCCGGTAACCTTTGGCTTCCAACATTAAATTGATCAAAATCCAAATTTATGTTTTTTGCCTTAGCTTTACGTGCCAGCGCTCTTAAGACATCGCTAACATCTTCATCATCTATCAACAAAATTCTTTTATGTATCATATTACTTAAGCTTAAAAAGTTATTAAGAATGAGGCACCTTTCAATTTCACACTATTTCCGATGAAACTTATAGTACTACCCATATCTTTCAATATATTTCTAATCGTATATAATCCTAAACCAGATCCATCCGTAGACGTGACACCAAGTTCAAATATTTTTTCTGGATTATCTAAGAATCGTTGAGAGAGCCCCTCACCATTATCAGATACAGTAACATCTAATTTATTATTACTATTTATCTGAGCAGAAATTGCAACAACCGTGGCTGATGCTTTTATTGAATTTGATATCAAATTATCCAATATGACAGAGATGTCAAGAGTACTAATTTTACGAGAATAATCGATATTCCCACCACTTATCACAAAAGTTATATTATCTCTACCAGTAATATCTTTATATATAGAAAGATACTGCCTTATATATCCCATAACATTTATGAAGCGGTTTTCTTTATCTGCTCTAAAATTTGCTCTTGTTATAAGCTTACTTATCTTCAAAGACTTTTCATTTTGATAACGCATAGATGTCAAAGCCTTCAATATTTCACTCTTATCTATATCTTCATCCCTCACATCTTCGATAAGATTATCCAACTTAGCCTGAAGGGTCAATGCTATCAGTTTTATATTATGCACCATTCCTTTAGCATCTTCACTCATACTTCTGTCTGAAGATAACAAATAAGTATTTTTTTCTCTTTCGAGTTCTAATTCTTCTTGTATTTTACGAGCATTTTCTTCAGCAATAGCACGTGCTTTTTGAGCTTGTTCCAACTCCTGCTGCTTATCAGACAGTTCTTGTCGTTTCTGCTCGACAAATTCTTTTACTGCATTTATTTCAGTTATCTTTTCAGAAGAAGGAGAAAAAGCATTAACAACCTTTATCAATTGGTTCAACTCTTCTGAATCTTCTTGCAACTTATTTTGGAAAAGGCGCATATTCTCCACATCCAGAGATTGGGTTATATCTGCCAGATGTGCCAGCATGTCATCCAGTGTTTTTTGGGTATCTTTAACTTGCTGGTCCAATATTTCCTGTACGAGTTCTTCATTTATATGTAACTGTTTTATAGAAGTGTCTGGTATATCTATAATTTTTCGAATAACAGATAATATCTGTTTATTGCGAGTAAAATCATCAAGTTTAAAACACTCCTCACCATTGGCATTCTCAGAAGGAACATTTCCAGTCTTATCCCAATTGATACCTTCAACGACGAAACGCTCCAATCGCCTGAATGTTTTGTAGAAGAAGCCGTAAGGAGAACCTTCTCGAGATAATTCCTCAAAAGCACTGTTATGAACAACACCAGCACGGTTTGTGATAATATTGAATTCATTATTATCATCATTGACTTCTATTCGTCCAATAACCTCACGTGTACTTAAATACCTTCTGTATCCAGAGCTTTTTCTTCTTTCAATACCAAGCCAATCATCCCCTTGATCACCATAAGGAGGAATTCTGAATCCATTGACAAAAAGGAATATTGAACCAAAATCAATTGACCTAAAACCTGTTTGCTGAGCAAAATACCTTTTGGTATAAGTATTGAGATAAAAAACTGTAATTTTTACATTCCGAAGATGTGTATATGTGTTTTCTTCCTCCAAAGAGAACACTTCTTTTCCCCTATCATATAACGTGGTAATAATACTATTACCCTGTGCATCTATCCAACTAACAATACTTGATGTCCGAAAATTCAGCTTGTCAAAAACCTGATTTTCAACAATTCCATTAATCTTATCTTTTTGAAATTGTTGCATCCCATCATATTTCTGATACTCATCAGCAAGGATTTTAATGACAAAAGGATTCTTTTGGAAAATTTGATTAGGATTTATAAATTTTTCCAAATCCCTTTTAAGCCTTATGATTTTAGTAGCACTCCATTTATCACGTAGTCCGATAATCTGGAGGACTGTACCTTGACCAAAGCTATCCCAACCGGTAAGATTCAAAACATCATTTACAGAAACTTCCTCTAGTTTTAGAGTAATATCTTGAATTTGTTTATTGATATTTCCTTCGTCTTCAAATACTGCCCAATCTATAAATAATTTAAAACAAGGAGAATCTTTTGTTTTGGTGTATATTATCAATTTTTTACCCAGACGATCACATGAAAAGCGCCCCACACCTTTATTTCCAGCTTGACGCCGTCCATTCATCCACGCCTGCTCTTTCTTTTCCGAATATGCAATATTCAACCATTTACCGACAAGTCCATCTTGATTCATACCAATACCCTTATCACAAATCAATATTTGGGCATCGTCATCATCGTGAATATCTAGCATATTGACATGACAAAAATGCAAATCCAGAATCGGTGAGCCTGCATCATAAGCATTCTTCACCAATTCTAGAACAGCAATATTATCATCAGTAATCAAATCTTTACCAATAATATTTTTCAGCAATATATTGGTTTTAAAATGTACATCTTGCATACTTGATATATTTCATCAATTAGAAAAAAAATGTATTTTTTATTGTCCAACTTTAGCAAGGCGGTCCCATCCCGCACAACCATGGCGAAGACCTTTGATGGTCCGCCAACCTTAGAGCGTAGCGGTTCTGAGCACCGGAGGGCGGTTACATCCTCTCGTTCCTGAGGAAAGAGAGGCTTGGTGAGAAAGGTGGAGCCTTCTTTAATGATAAAGAAGGACGGGATGATTTTAGAAATCAAAATCCTTTTAGTATTCAAAAGGACTATCAAAGTCCTTCAATACCTCATGTTTCGTATCCTTCTCCGAAAGATTAGCGTGTTCCGTAGGAATGCGCCAATCGATACCAAGCGATTCATCCAAGATAGAGATACCCCCATCAGCCTCAGGGTGATAGAAGTTATCACACTTATATTGGAATACCGCAGTTCTTGAAATCTATTATTTCTTATTCTTTACCCTCCAGAAGAAGTGCCAAGTTCTGAAGATAGGCTCGCTCAATGCTTCTGCAGGATAATATCTTACGAAATGCATATTTCTCCATATCTTCAGGAAGTATTTCTTTGCCATTCCTTGTTGTGTAAAATGCCCATACTTGGTGAAGTACTGTCCGAAATTGCCACCATTCAGAATCTCTGCTAATAACAACTTTCCTCGTTTTTCATCCATCGGAGCTATCATCTTCTCCTCTGATAATCCCAAAACCTCATGCAGCACATACATCACCGCCCTTGCAAACTTCCACAATCCAAGATGCTTCAATTCTTTCTGCAATGCATCCTTAATCACCAATAACTCATCATTATTCACTACATAATAGTAATCAATGATTTGCCTCATTCCAATCCCTTCATCGAAGAAATGGTGATACAGATGCGTCAGCTGATAGATAACATTGAATGCCGTCGTTGGTATAGCGATTTCTCCAATACCGTCTGGCAGGCTAACAACATTTGAGCATTGCAAATCTGCATTTCGCTTGAACCACTTCTGCAATCTGGCATGATAAAAAGGATTATTCATCGAACAAGGAAAAAAATGCAACTCTACAGGCACACCATCCATTGTTGTTTCAAGATGATGAAACCTTATATCATCCTCTAGATTAAAATGACGCTTAGCATATTCTGTTATATCTTCTCTACTTGCATTCACCCAAACATCAATATCCCCAGGAGTACGGGAATATGGATTCGGATACATCAAGGCATTGCCTTGTCCTTTCAAGATGCAGCATTGCAATCCATCTTCTCTAAACTTTGAATAGAGTTTTACTGCAACTCCATTCACATTCTTGTTCTGCCAACGTATTTGCTGCGCCTTAGCCATCCAAGTCATCAACAGTTCTCTTCCAATTGGATTCTGCTTTAACTCATCTGGGTATTCTCTTCCCAATCGCTCAACACCTTCAAAACAAAGCCCAAGTATAGCTTGATCTGAAGAAAAGGCATACAGCTGTTTCCAATCTATGTCAGCAATTACTTTATTCATTTCCTCCTTGCCTCCAAGATTGTATTTAAGAAAAGTAAAGAAAATCGTAATACCTGCTTTTTCCACAAAACAATTTTATTAGAAAATATTCGTTATAATACAAAAAATCAATATAAGCAATGATACAAAACAAGAAAAAGATTCTTATCCAACCCGGTAATGAGCTGAAAACATCCCAGCAACTTCTCATGCTCCAGATAGACCACCAACTTCCCCTTAAAGTAGTTGAGATAGATGGCATTCTTCATAAACAGCTCGCAGAGAATGGGATTATCTATGCAAACATGAATAACGCTGAAGAACGAAGAGTTTTGCGTTTACCATACGTTATAGGCATTGAGCCATGCAGCGACTAACCTTTCAGTTCACGATAGCATTTTTCCATTTCCTCTACCATCTTAGGAATAGTAAAGTTATCATGCACCCTCTTCATGCCATTCTCTGCATAGCGTTTGCTCAACTCCTTATCGCTGATCAATTTGTCGATTGCCTCAGCATACGCCTTGTCATCACCATTAGGCACTTCGATACCAGTTTCACCATTCAGCGATACCCAATTTACACCACTGCCAGGAATAGTGAATGTAACAGCAGGAGTACCACAATACATAGCCTCTGCCAAAGCTACACCGAATGCTTCATTCTTGGTGATAGATGGGAAAGCAAAGACTGACGCTGCATAATGATACAACTTCAAGTCCTCATCAGACAAGCGACCAACAAAATGAACTCTTGATGACTTACATTGTGCTTTCAACTCATCAGTCAGAGGACCAAAACCTGCAATAACAAATACGCAATCAGACTTCACGTATTTCTCAGCCCCAATCAAATGTGGAAGACCTTTATACTGGATATGTCGACCGATAAAGAACACTATAGGCTTATTGCCATACTTTGCTTTTACCGCATTAATCTTCTCTACATCACCATCACGCAAGATGAAGTTATCCTCATCCATTGCGTTCTGAACAATCCTCACCTTATCCTTAAAAGGCTGCAATGGCAACGAGCCATCACGATATTGCGGGCTTGTTACACAAACCATATCTGCACGTTTAAGCAACGCTGTTTCCACTGGCTTGATAAACGGATAAATATGTTTCTGCTTGATAATATCCATGTGCCAATGAATGATTAGCTTTACATTCCTTGGAATGACACATAACAAAACCCAAGCAGGAAAAGGATTAGCCCAATGAAACTGAATAACATCAGGCTTAAATTCCTTGATTGCTTTTTTCAACATCCAGAAATACGAAAGGGATAAGGCTTGTCGAGCCACATTTATCCATGTAGCAACCCGATAGACCTTATGTCCATTCACTTCTTCTATAATATCCTTACATTTATCGTTGAAGCACACCACTGCAGTTTCATGCTTTACGGCACCCTCCACAAGATACTTGCAGATGTTCTCTACTCCACCAAGATATGGAGAGTAATATTTTGATATATGTAATATACGCATTATTTCCCAAATTCTTTAATTCTCTGCTCTTCTTTCAATGAACAAACAAGCAACTGTCCATGCTTTTCTGCCACAATATAGCCATCCAAGCCTTGAACTACTACCTTACTTTCATCGTCTGCATGAACCACGCAGTTCTTGCATTCATACAAACGGATGTCCTTACCAACCTTGGCATTGCCAGCCTCATCCTGTGGAAGTAAGGTACGGAGACTACCCCAGCTGCCTAAGTCGCTCCAGCCGAACTCAGCTGGCAAGGTATAGATTTCCTTCGACTTCTCCATTACGGCATAGTCAATGCTTATCTTCTCGCAGGTTGGGAAGAGTTTGCCGACCACCTCTTTCTCCTGTTCGGTATAGAAAGAAGGTACCATCTCGTCCATGATGCTGGCAAGGTTTGGCTGGAAGGTACGGATTGCCTTGCTGATGGTATCAATGTTCCATACAAAGATTCCGGCATTCCAATAGTAATTGCCAGCGGCAAGGTATTGCTCGGCTGTCTCCAGGTTTGGCTTTTCCCTGAAAGCCTCTACCTTGTAGATTTCATCTACTGATGTTGGCTCTGCTGCAGCGATATAGCCATAACCAGTTTCTGGACGGCTTGGCTTAATACCGATAGTAACGATGGCGTTCTTATCGGATGTATAGCTCAATGCCTTGCTGAGTACTCGCTGATACTCCGAAGTATTGATGACCAGGGCATCGGATGGTGTCACTACGATGTTGGCATCAGGATGCTTCTTCTGGATCTTCCAGCAAGCATAAGCTATACATGGAGCGGTATTGCGAGCCTCCGGCTCTGCTAATATGGTATCTACTGGCATGTCAGGGATTTGTTCCTTGACAATGCTGATATATTTCTCGTTTGTCACTACCCACATGTTCTCGACAGGACAGATTGGCTTCAATCTATCTACTGTTAACTGTATGAGGGAACGGCCGACTCCCATCACATCTATAAACTGCTTTGGGTAATCGGGGGTTGACATTGGCCAAAAGCGGCTACCTACGCCACCAGCCATAATTAGTATTTGAATATCGTTTTTGAGCATAAATGATAACACAAAAAAGGCAGGATTGATGAATCGATATGAAAAGTAGCTTAATAAAATGTATCTTCTCATCTCACCTGCCTATATATACTATTTCATTAATTGTTCAAATCTTTCCGTAATAATTTCTGCAGACTCCCTCCAACTATTCCATGTCGGATAAATCTTCTTTGATTCATTTAAAGCAACAAGCATTGAATCACAAACAGATTTTGGAGTATATGGATTAAAATAATTCAACAAGTTACCTCCAATTTCTTTAAAGACAGATATATCGGAACATACTACAGGTAAGCCAAAAGCCATAGCTTCAACTATAGGCAACCCAAATCCTTCGTAAAATGAAGGCTGAATTAAAAACTTTGCTCCTTTATACCATTTATATAATTCTTCATCACTAATGTTTCCTGTAAATATAACGCTATCTGATGTATTATTCAGATCTTCAACTATATCCATAACTTCATTATCCGCTGTTATAAACCCATCTTTTTTACCAACTATGACAAATTTTAAATTAGTTTTATTTAATAATTTAAAACCTAAAAGAGCATTTTTGATATTCTTGTGAGGCTTAATATTTCCTACAAACAAAACATAGTCAAATCCTATATCCATTGGTTTGACAGAAGTTACTTCTATATCAATACCATTATAAACCCTAAAAGTTTTATCATAACTTTTAATACCACAATATCTTTTAATTTCTTCTTTTGAAAAATCGGATACAGTTAAAATTAAGTCACTTTTTTTACACGAAAAATAGTAATATGGTTTTATTAACAGACGCTTAACTTTACTATAATATTGCGGATTAGCCAAATGAAATACATCGTGTAGTGTTACAACTCTATATTTCGCTTTGCATGGCATAAATGGAACATTCATATAGGGTGACCAAAATAAATCACATTGCGGAATACTCTTCCATAAAAGAAATTGTTCTTTCAATGAGAATATTGAAGCTGACAGTAATCTAAAAGAGCAAGTTGGAAACATCTGCGAAATCTCATCTTTAATTTCCTCACTTGACACTAAAAGAATAAACTTCCAATCATTCTTACCTAGCATATTTAAGACAATTTCTTTAACATAACGACCTATACCGCCAAATTTGTCACCCCACATTCGACAATCAATACATATTTTCATTTTGCTATTTTTCATTATTAAATAAAATAAGAGCTTTTCCCATATCGTCTAACTTATTTGAATCCCAAACATACATCATTAGCAAATCACTTTTATAAGGTTTAATAAATACAAAAGTTTTAAAAGCAAATATAGCTATTAAAACAACTAACAATATACTTCTTCTTAAATCATTCCTATAATAAAGAACAAATGTAGATGCTAACAAGAATGCAAAATCATATATTGTTGCTATTCGTTGTACAATTTCGGAGCCACTGCTAATTGACCTCAATAAGATATTTAACGATAATATATTATAAATGAAATAATAATGAGGAACCTTATTTTTAATTTTTCTCAAATAATATATTACAACATAAAATGGAGACATTAGCAATAAGTAAAACACCATTGATTTTCTATGATAATCAGCATTACCACTTGTTGCAAACCATTCTGAAGCATTATCTACATATCCACTATATCTACTTGAGTCTGAAAATAAATTTAATATGGAAAAGAAATTTTCCATAAAAGATAAATTTGCAAATAAAACCAAAACGACAGAACAAATTATCACCTTAGAAGGAGCTAATAATTCTCGCTTTAAGAAGGGATAAAGAATAAAACATGGCGTAAGCAACACCCCAACAAATGTATGTATAAAAAAGCTACAGAATAAAAATAAATAAGCTTTTTTATATGAATTATCAAACAAATATTTTAAGCCAATAAAACATATTGATAGTCCCATAAACCACCTAATAAGCTGTATAGACAAAGGGGCTAACCATATAATAAATAATGGAAGAGATAAAAACAAAGTCTGTTTTGAATACTTTAGAAGAAAAAACAATGAAAAAATGAATAATAAAGTAGCTAAAAAGATAGCTACAGGATATTCAAATCCCCAAAGGCATAGCAATTTCCAAAAATATTCAAACAAAATTTCATTGTTAACGTCAAACCCTGCCGATATTAAATTATATGTAGCTCTATATCCCCACCAATCAGAATCACGACCCCATCTAAATCCTTCTTCTATGGCATATATTAATATAGGAACAAAAGCAATTTTCCAATACCCTTTATGCACTATACTCAGTTTTCGAGAAAAAACTAATATAGTCACTAAAACAATAATATGAAATATAATATATCTAAATAATATATAAGTCATTTTTTTATACAAGTAAAATATCCAATAATTCGACCTATCAGAATGTAGTAACTGCGCTTTGCATATACAATATTTCCTCTAAATAAGTGGATAAATATTCCTCCTAATGGCCTAACAAAATACTTTAATTTAATGAAAAATGGATAATGTTGCTTCTTCAAAAGAAACCCAGTACCTTTTGAATACTGATAATTCTTTTGATAAAAATTATCAAAATATGAATTTAATTTCTCAGGATGATATACCTTTACATTAGGACAAAAATAAACATTTTCGTGCTTTCGAATAAATTCTATTAAATAATCTGTCTCTTCTCCTGAAGCTAGACCATACGGCGACCCAACACCAATATTTTCATCGAAAATTAACGAATCATCAAATTTAAGAAAAATTGTATAAGAAATTGCCCCAGGATGATTATAGGCATCTAATTTTGTTTGCTTTTTAGGAGTTGGTACATTATTATTTCCTTTTTCATTTATAGATTGACCAATAACACCATCATACCCAAGAGCAAACATTTTAAAGATATTCATAAAACAATAATCCTCATACCAGCAGTCATCATCCCCAAATGCAACCACTTTGTTTTTAACATAAGGAAGAGCATAATTACGTGCTTCTGACAGTGAACATTTTTCATGTCTCAAATATGTAATGTCTATTTTAGAATCTAGACTAGATATTACATCTTTATTTTCACCCTGATCTACAAATATAAATTGAATATTTGATAAATCTATATTTTTTTGATTATTTATAGAGCAACAAAAGCGCAACAATTCATTCTTTCTATTTATAGAGGTTGTTATAATTGATATTTTCATAATCCTATTCTTTTCCAAAATGACTTTGTATAAAACAATTTATTAAGCACATCCTTACAAGGAAGATGTAATTGGTAACATAGTTTGTGTTCCATTAATACATACCATGGCAACCAACTTGAATCATAATGATGTATAGAAGCAGTATTAGCCGTCAAATCTAATCGACCTGTAGCATAATCCTTTGGGCAAAAATACTCCTTAGGATATATCAACACACCTGCAACCTCTTGAATATCATTTATATTCTTCAAGCCATACTTGCAAAGCAAATCTGTTGTTATCGTAACAACAGTCTCACGGCTATACGTTCCATCAGGAAGAATGTAATGCTTATCCTTATAAATATCTAGGATTTCCCCATACAGTCCTAGGCCTGGGTTTACCCCAAGTCCTAGGCCTGGTGCGACGCCTAGCTGCGCAGGCATCGCACCAGCCTTAGCCTCATTCTCACACCCCATAAACGGACCTTTGGCTATGATGTCATCCATATTCTTGATAACCTCTACATCGGTATCAAAATAAAGACCACCATATTTATAGAGAATCCAGAAACGGGCATAATCACTCACAAAGGCATACTTCTTTGCCTTATATGCCTCTGCTGTATAAGGAATGATGTTCACATCAAAGTTACTCTCATTCCACTCCTTTATCTCATAATCAGGGAGATGCTTTCTCCATGACGCTATACACATCTGTGCACTCTTTGGCAGCGGATTACCCCCAAACCAGCAATAATGGATTACTTTTGGTATCATAATTTATTTTCCAAAAAATATCAAATTTAAATATTTATTTATATCTATAATCTTAATAAGAACAACGCATAAAACAACGACTAGCACACTCTCTAACATTGCCAATGCCAAACAATTTACCCCCCCCATAACACTACTACCAAGACTATAAGTAGTAGGTAAAAAGAAATATTGCAACACATAGATTTCTAACGAATGAGTACCAACGTAACTACATATTTTTTGCATCTTCTCATTAAATGTTACTTTCCTAAAAAGTATTAGTAATATTGGTATTGTAAACAGAGCCATTATCTTCCTAAACAAACCTGTAGTCTCATAACCCGAATAATAACAAAAATAAAAAGCCACACCAAATATCAGGAAGCATAATGCATAGATTACTTCCAACTTCATCTTTATCAAAGAAAAGAATTTTTCTTTGTTTTTCCATGTCAAAAAACCTCCCCAAAAGAATAATATATAATTAGCAACCTGATTAAGGCAAAAAAGATTATATATATTTTCTGGTATATATTGAGCCATTATCTTGATTATACTCCATATACCCAACATATAAGACAAATCCAACACTAAAAAATTTTTCTCTCTTTTATTACAAAAGAACAACTTGACAATTAAACATCTGACATAAAAGAATATAAACATAATAAACAAGGTAGGCAAAAACCAATAACCAAAATGAGAGTCTCCAAAAAGCAGCTCATGAATTCCATCTTTGAAAAATGCATAAACTCCTCCAATAGTAACAGTTGGTATTAACAATTGTTTTGCTTTACGACCAATTTGTTCAAATGACATTCCTTCTTTTGCAAACATACCACTTAAAAAGAAAAATAACGGCATATTATAAGCTACGATCAGATGATTCCAAATACTATTACAATATTGATTCCATGTAAAATAGAAAACATGACCAATTACTACTGTAAAAATAGCTAATGCCTTTAGATTATCGATATAAATTATTCTTTGTTTCATTTCTTTAGTACTATTAATTATTCTGTCCATCCTTCAGACTCCATATATCTAAGGTCACATCTACGCCATCGCTCATTAAGCGCCTAGCCAGTTGCTCCACCCTGATCTTATTCTATTCTGGATGCCAACTATACGAGATAAAAACTCTGGGATTATTCATATATATCATAATTTATTATAATATTCCATGAGCTAATTAATAAGCCAATAAGTCTCTTCCTTATATATTCATTAATAGTTCATGCCACTGTTCTGCTATCACATTTTGCTCAAAACGATGAGAACTATCAATTGCAGCTATTGCCATTCTCTTTCTCAAAATAGAATCTGCCATCAAAGTTTCAAGCTGGCTTACATATCCAGCTAAATCATTTTTCTTAATGATGAAGCCATTGAATCTATCAGTTATAATTTCGTGAAGAGATGCATAAGTGTCAAAAGCAATTGGAACACAACCATATTGTTGAGCTTCAGTCAAAGTTAATCCCCACCCTTCACTTTTGCTCGTCATCATAAATATAGATGCTTGACGATAATACTCTTCCGGGACTTGTAAACCTCTAAATGACACCTGTTTTAGTTGATGTTTCCTAACATATTGCTTATAGCTATCCAAATCGGATCCTATACCCAAAAGAATAAGTTTCCAATCTTTGAACCTATTACTCTTTTCTATCTCATTCCATATTCGAAGTGCATGGGATATCTTTTTCTGAGTATCTTCCATTCTGGAAACAATCAGAACTACCTTATCTTTATTACACAATTTATCAGGATCATAAAAGTAATCAAAAGAAAGACTATTATGTATGACACCAAACTTAGAATTTTCTTTTATATCACCATACTTCATAAACTGTGGAATGAAACGTTTAGAAAGCAAAACCACTCTATCTGCCAGTCGATACGAAGAACCATAATCCCTCGGTAAAGTATATCTCTGTCGGTACTTTAACCATGGGAAAAGACCTATCTTTATAAGTTTTTTTATAGATTTATTCTTCTGCCAGTCTTCAATTAGCCCTTTAAACGAGAGAAAAGTCAATTCCCATCCTGGTTCAAAATGATGACAAAAAACATATTTAGCACCTATTTTCTTTAACACATCAGAAAATATAGGTGATAAATCAAAAGCTCCTTGATTTATAAGAATATCTATGTTCCAGTTATCAAGAATATCCAAAAGCTTATCATGAGATTTTCGAGGGATATTTATTAAAGCTGTATCCTCAAACAACTCGGGTACTGATTTCGTTCGAGCCTTAACAGAATATATACTGTAACATTTCCAACCATACTTTTCAATGAGATTTTTTGCTACAGTAAATGTTATTCGCTCTGTTCCACCCTGTGTTGGAGAAACTTCACATGAGGTATAGAAACAAATATTCATAAATCTTTACTTAAAAAGTCTATAGATTTTTTTCTTAATTCTTCTAGCTTTACATCAATTTCTTCCCAACAGATTTCAACAATCTTTGCCGAATTAATATCTGTATTAGAAGATATGATTCTATTATCTAAGCCTACGCTCTTTAGCAGTGATACGATTCTGTCATTCCCTTTGGAATATTCATTCTGCAACAATACACCATAGAATGGTTTGTGATATAGAAGACAGAAAACTACTCCATGAAATGATGTTGTTATCACATATTCAGAATGCTTAATCAAAGACAACCATTCTGGCATGGTTGCTTGCTCATTTTGAATACCTGGTAACAAATCCTGCGCAGGTAAATAACCTGATGAGGAAACACTTCGTATCAGAAGTCCGTCTTCGGCAATTATCTTTTGGAAATCATCCCAATAGATTTCTTCGGCTGTGCGAATATTCAATGTATAAATAAAAACATACGGTTTTCCTGCTACATTTGTACCATTAGAATCTAGCTCTATTAAATCATAATCTGTTGAATTTAGCAACAATGTAGGATCTATTGCTATTATTGATTTATCAAAACCCAGTTGATGACATAAAGCATAAGCCTTTTGTTCACGTACGCTAATAGCATTGAAATTCTTGAGATATCTGGTAAATCTATTTATTTCACAGCTATCAATATCTCTTCCAATGCTTGCAGCATAAGATACTCTCTTGGCTGTTGGCTTTCCAAAGTCAAGAAACCATCCTGCCGTATCTGGATCTTTTAGACTATTGTTCCATACCTGATCACTACCACAGATATAAATATCAGCATCTGGCGGATTGTTTCTTAACTCCTTGATATTTCGATAAACAATTTCTGTAGACTTGATGTATTTATCTCTAAATTCCTTAAAGCCTCTTCTACAATTTAACAACTTGTTTCTTTCAGATATCAACTTAGTATTCCTATCCTTTTCTTTTTGTTCGGATGATACTAATAAGCGATATTTTACGGATCTTGCAATCCGCCTCCACAGAGGTATATGGCTAGTCGGCATGTACTTTATCAAATAAGCGTCATGCCCTAATCCAATAAGATACTTCTGCAGGGCAAAGCATTGCAATTGCTGCCCATAGTTATCAGAAGAACTCCAATATGTTACTATTCCTATTCTCATCGTTTTATATCACATATAAATGAGCTCCGGCATGCTCCCTGCCACAAGCAGAAAAGTAGCTTAATAAAATTGCTCATGACAGTTTGCATGTCTGAGACTCTATAAGTAATTAATTCATTATTCTATCCTAGACTCTCCATTCGCCCTTCGTAAGCATTCACCCCCTATGACAATACAACTCCATCCCCAGTGTTTACTGGGGATACAGGGTATTTTAAGAAATTGGACGTAAACGGTCACTTTAGGTACGTTGAGCCATAAAATAATACAGCGTCACCACTATATAACACAGATTTCTTAGACTTATTCGGTCTCAGGTGGTAAATCCCACTCTGCTCTCAAGGATTCTATCACAAACCTTTCGAAGCTCGCCTTATAGCCGCCGTCCATCGGGCAGGGATCGTCGGGATAGGACTTGTGATACTCCTCTTCCATGTTGTCAAGATAGTCCATTATCTGCATCACCTGGTCTTTGGTGCAGTGATGCTTCTTCAGCGAAGAACGAAGAAGGCAGTAGGACTGGGTATGACTGGCATAACCCTCTTAGACATGCTTGACTGAATTCTCATTCATGTGGCCAGCCACCTTTAAGGTGCGTACCACATTGCTACTGCCGCCGAGGATGGTATCCGTCAAAGCGCGCAGTGCCTTTTTGGTTTTTGTAAATCGTGTCATCTCTTAATATATTTAAAAAATTTGAATATCTTTTGTTAAGCTATTATAAATTCATCGCCTTTTTGTACCTATATATGTAGGTACAGGATTCTTGGCGGTCTCAACCTTTTTTCTTAAATTCGCAGCAGCTTTCAAGAACGAGAGCTGAAGCAATCTTAAGTTACCGATTGGTGAACAGCGGGGTGAACACTTGCCCCAAGCATTCACCTTTTCGGCTCAGGGGTGAACCCTAGTAAAAAGAACTTTGTATATACAGCGCATGCTAGAAATATAAGAGTCTCTATTATAATGGGTTATATAGTGTTTTTAACACATTATTAACGCTAAAGGTTGGCATCAGGGTTCACCCTTCACCGACTTCATCGCCAAGTGTTCACCCACACTCTTACTTAGAGAACGTTGCAAACAACTGATTAGTATATTAACAATCGATAATTTAAAAAAATGAAAAAAGACCAAAACGACAACAGCATGAATGGGACTGCCACGATGCCATCGTACTTCCCTTGTATCAAATCTTCGGAGAGCCATCCACTCGCCGATTGGTTGTATCTCAAGAGCGTGATTACCTCTAGCCCTGAGCTACGAATGATGACCGAGACATACCGCAAGCGCCTCGCCATCAGCAAGCAGTTTGCCGACCAGTACAAGCCTGAGATGCCTGCCATCACGGTTTCGGCACTCATGAACGGCTACGGCAGACAACTTGCCGACTTCCTCAAACCTACCTACATGTTCCAGCTCGACTTCGACCATGTGAAGAAGGAAGATATGGAGCAGCTTATCCAACTGGTGAGAGGCGACAGTCATACGATGGTAGAGTATATCACCGTGAGCGGCAGGGGATTCAGAGTATTCTGTGCCTACCATCCTGTAGATGACGACGACATCAGCGTGCTGGAACTCTTCGATGCCGTACTGCAGAAGGCGATGGCTTACTACACCCAGCTCCTGGGTATCGCTCCCGACAAGCAGTGTGTAGACATCACCCGATGCGCCGGTCTTGCCTACGACCCGGATGCCTATTTCCGTTGGGATGCCGAGCCTTTTGCCTTGGGACCGAAGGATCTGAACCCCCTCTACACGAAGAAGGCATTGCAGGCGAAGTATTCTGCCAGGCGAAACGCCAAGGGAGGTAAGCGAAGCAGCAAGGTGAAAGAGGAGGCGAAGTCAAGCGACAAGGGTGCGCCTACCATCGAGGAGGCAGCTTCCCATATCAAGGAACTGCTCGACCTGTGGGGCTATCGGTTCGAGCCTGAGCATCACAACGAGTATGTATGGCACTTTGCCGACATCTGCATCTACTATGGCATCCCGCAGGAAGAAGTTCTGACCTACGCCGACCGTGAGTTTGGCACCAGCTACGAAGATACGGCTTCTGTCATCAAGTCTCGCTACAAGCATCTGAACAAGTTTGGTATCTGGCATTTCTATCGCCATGGCGAGGGGCGCAGCGCCAAGCCATCGGTAAGGGGCATCAAGCAGTGGCTACTCACCCACTATCTGTTCCGCCGAAACGTGCTGACGGGATTTTACGAGGTGGAGAGCCGCTTCGTTTTAGACGGCAAGTATCCTGACTGGGTACGCATCGACGACAATATCGAGAACTCCATCTGGAGCGAAATGGACGAGTCGGGACTGCATCTCTCAGAAAAGACCTTGCACAACATCATCAACAGTGACTTCAGCGAGCCCTTCGACCCCTTGGACGATTACCTGCGCAGTCTGCCGAAATGGAAGAAGGGAGAGGATCCCGACTACATTGACCAGCTCGCCGACCGCATCGAGGTGGAGAACCTGCCCGACAACGAGCATACGCAGAGCCTCTTCCGCTATTTCTTCAAGAAGTGGCTGGTAGCGATGGTGGTGGCGTGGGTAACGCTGAAGGTGGTGAACCAGATGATACTCATCTTCGTGGGCAAGGGCGGCATCTTCAAGACCACGTTCTTCCACATGCTGTTGCCCCCACAGTTGCGCCAGTACTTCCTCAACGACTCGACGGGCGCCTATACCGACAAGGACTTCATGGAGGCTTTCAGCAGCAAGGCTCTGCTCTGTCTCGACGAGTTTGAGATGGTATTCGGCAAGAACCTGAGCGCCTTCAAGAGCAACATGACCAAGGTGACATTCTCCATACGCCGACCTTACGACAAGTACCGTTCGGAGATGCCCCACCGCGGATCGCTCTGCGGCACCACCAACAGCCAGCAGTTCATCACCGACGAGGAGAACCGCCGCTACTGTCCTTGGCTGGTAAAGAGCATCGAGAGTCCGATAGAGCACCCGATAGACTACGACCACGTGTTTGCCGAGGCAGTGGCACTGGGTCAGGAGGTGATGAGCCATCCTAAGGGCGAGCCCCTGGAGTGGACATACTGGTTGACGAGGGATGACATCGAACTGATGCGCAGTCACAACCGCCTCTTCATGGTAGCCAACTATGCCGAGGAGCAGATACTCCGTTACTACCGGGTGCCGGAGCCAGATACGCCGCTACAGTTTATCAAGTTCCGCTACAGTGCTGAGATACTGGAGAGGATAGGTGTGAACCCTGCCCTTCGCCAGAACCTGAACAACCAGAACATCGGTAACGTGATGAAGCGTCTTGGATTCAAGAAGATTCACAAGAAGAACGGCAACGGCTGGGCTGTGATAGAGAAGGAAGGTAGCGAAATCAACAACGATGCCTTCATCGATCCTAACGATACCGTGGAGGATTAAGTATCTTGGTTACGACCGCTAAGTATCATGGTTACGATGGCTAAGTATCATATTTACGAAGCATAACCCTAATAGATAACATTCAACATTATTCTTAGTCTCCCACAGATCTCACAGATTTACACAGATAATCTTGTTGCAAGCAACAGGTACTCACTATGCCTCATAGCAAATAACTCCGAAGGAGTCGAAATCCGTGAAAATCTGTGAGATCTGTGGGAAAATTCAACATTACAAGAAAATGGATTTACGAAGTTACACCAAGCAGGAGTTAGCCCTGCTCTATTTTCCGGATTCCGACCCGGACGTGGCAAGAGCCCATCTGATGAGATGGATTGTAAGATGCACCCAGCTCTACGAGCAGTTGCAGAAGAGTGGATACAACAAGAGCTGCAAGGAGTTCAATCCTCTGCAAGTATCCTATATTTTCTTCCATTTGGGAGAACCCTGATATTTATCAGTGATAATCGGTGAGTATCGTTGAGCAACAATGAGCATCGGTGAGTTGGGAAAATGAAATGTTGTATCTTTGCAATGTGATTCAGAAAGAGTCTCCCACAGATCGTATATCACCATTACAGCGTCCCCACTATTTTACAAGTAGTTACACGTATCTGTT
>ENA-OWXQ01000371-OWXQ01000371.1-human-gut-metagenome-genome-assembly--contig:-NODE-371-length-23730-cov-13.3234_pt1 | contig 23730 bp, 18 predicted proteins | sample MGYA00249246_ERZ652059 | MGnify/ENA primary metagenome ERZ652059 (study PRJEB26925, sample SAMN05827064) | human gut metagenome | biome: ENVO:2100002; feature: ENVO:00000062; material: ENVO:00002003...
ACACTTGAAAAGTGCGAACATAAAAATAGTTTCATCAATATTCTCCTTTATAAATTCCGATTTGTTGAGTCGATTATACCATACCGCAAACCGAAAGAACACCCCTATACCAAGTAAACAGTAAAAGGCAGGGCACCACTGTCATGGTGATACCCTGCCTTTACTTGCTCCTGTTTACCGCTCTGCGTACTCTCGTCGCAGAACTTCCTGTAAACAAAAAACGTACCCGAACCCTTTCTCATAAAGAATCGGGTTTGTACAACCTTGGTAGACATTCCTGAAGAATGGGAACCGCGGGCTAAGCAACAGCCCACTGGGCTGATTGCTTACGGCACTTCGTGCCGCCGCCCTGTTCTCGTCCTGCACCGCCCACGCAAAAAATCCCAAGTCAAACGACTTGGGATTTTTGTGGTGGAGCATTGTCCACAGCACTCGAACCTAACACCTCTTCACGGGAGATGGTTTTGGCATCATCCGTGAAGTTGAAATTGAGTACGACCCGGTCATCAAAGACGTAGACCGAGTTGACAAAGGTATCAATGATCTGCCGCTGGTGTTCCGTGCTGCCCACGTCACCCTTGCGGAATTTTTCAAGCCAGAACCGAATCCACTCACGGGTCAGGACGGGCTTTTTCAGCTCTTCTTCCAGAATGCTGGTGTTCAGGGCTTCTTTCCGGGCTTCCAGCTCGTCCAACCGCTGCTTGGTGGTCGAGGTCAGGATGCCCTGTTCAATGGCTTCCAGAAGGTTTGCGAGCCGTTTCTCCGTATCCCGGAGCTGCTCTTTCAGAACAGGCAGCCGGGTGTTCTCCTGCTGCTGGGCTTCCATGACCAAATCTATCAGCCGTTCGATAATTTCATCGCTGAAGATCACCTTAATGGCGGTGTCCACCACGAACCGTTCCAGCGGCTCCTTGCGGATGGCTTTCAGGTCGCAGTGCGCCTTGCCGTGGCGTTTGGCGTTGCCGCACTTGTAGTAATAGTAGGTGTTTCCCATGTGGCTGGTGCCGCTTTCGCCACCCATCAGGGTGCCGCACTTGCCACAGAACAGCTTAGTGGTCAGCAGATAGCTCACATCCTCTTTTGCAGGCCGACCGTGGGCGATCCTGTTCTGCTCGAAACGCTGCTGCACCCGGTCGAACAAATCCTGGTCAACAATAGCCGGAATGCCGCCCGGCGTCACAATGTCCTTGTAGCGGTATTCGCCGATGTAGCGGCGGTTGCGGAAGATCTGGAAGAAGCTGTTCTTTACGAACGGCTTCCCGGTGCGGGTACGCAGGCCGCGCTCATTCAGGGATGCTGCAATCTTCTCAGCCGGTTCGCCGTCGGCGTACCGGGTGAAGATCTCCTGCACGATGGGAGCCGTTTCCGGGTCGATATGGTACAGCCTGTCCTCCTTGCCAATGGTGAAGCCCAGCGGCACCACACCGCCGTTGTACTTGCACTGGAGGGCGTTTTCGCGCTCACCGCGCGCCACTTTCAGGGCGAGCTCGGCGGAATAGTATTCCGCCATGCCAATCAGCATACTCTCCACCATAATGCCTTCAGGCCCCTGCGAGATGGGTTCCATGGCAGACACCAGATGGACACCGTTCTTTTCCAGCTGGTACTTGTAGTTCACGGCATCGAATCGGTTCCGGGCAAAGCGGTCCAGCTTCCAGACCAGAACCACATCGAAGATTTTCTTTCCGCTGTCTTTGATCATCCGCTGAAAGTCCGGGCGGTCATCCGTTTTGGCAGAGTAGGCACGGTCAATGTAGGTGCCGACCACGGTGATGCCGTTCTTCTCGGCGTAGTCCTTGCAGTCGCGCAGCTGTCCCTCAATGGACGCTTCTCGCTGGCTGTCGGATGAATAGCGGGCGTAGATTACGGCGGTCATGGTTGCACCTCCTTGGCGTGTATTCGACTTGCCTTTATAGTATCGGGTCAAGCGCAGCTTGTCAACAATCTGCGAGCAGATTGAAATGTGAAAATTGCGAAACGCAGCGAAAAAGCTGAGAGCAAGAATCGTCCCGTGGCCACAAATTTTCAATTCTTGAAAATTTCTTGTCCATCCGGGACTTCACTTCTTCAACTCATGTGAGTTTCCGAAGTGCTCTTGTTGGGGCGTGCCTGCCCCAAACCCTGCTTATGTTTACTGAGGCACAGGGCCTAACCCCAAAGTTCCAGCCAGCATAAAGGCACCAAATATCAGAGCAACTATCCCCAAGCCGGCAAGGGCAATCAAAAAGGTTTGGTGGCAAGACTGGCCTTTGCACTTTCGGTATATAGCGTATCCCAGCAGTACAAGGAACGAGAGGATTGCTATCAATGGGAGAATTATCCCCACTACTGTAAAAAGAAAGGTGTCGAGCCGCCATCCGATATTATCCAGATATAGAATGAAAATTATGGCAACTGTAAGGCATTCAATAATTGAGAGAACACTTTTTCTCTCCTGCTGAATTTGCTTCTCCGCAAAGCTTAACGCATTGTTCACAATTTCATTGTTCATCGCGATAGACATCTCTGATTCATCTATCCTTTCGGATTTCATAAGTTCTGCAACACTGACATCTAAAGCTGCGGCCAATGGCTCGATGGTATTGATGTCGGGGAACCCCACACCTCTTTCCCAGCGGCTGATAGCTTTATCGGTCACATTCAATTTTGCGGCCAGGTCAGATTGTGTCATTTTCTTGTCTTTGCGGCACTGGGCGATAAATGTACCAAACTTCTGTAAATCCATTTTGCTCCCTCCTTGCCACTACAAGATAGCACGACTATAAACCATTATCAAGAAATACCGCGGCTATTTTCGCCGTAAGATACTCTACGAATCGTTTACAACGATAACCGGTTTGATTTTCAATCTGTATAAGAGAGATTTAGCCGGTTCCCTGCGTACGTGCGTACACGCTCCGCAGGGATTCCAAAGGGGCTATGCCCCTTGGCACACAGACTTTGGAACAAAGTCTAGTGTGTTACACCTTGCCAGAGGTGTACACGCTCTCCCGGTACGCACGTACACAGCGATTGCCCCCAATGCGTCATATAGGGTGACGACCAAGTTCGCACAAAGCGAACTTGATTCCTCAAAGCAAAAGGCAGGATACCACCGTCATAGTGATACCCTGCCTTTGCTCGTTTAACGCTCTGTGTAGTCCTTCCGCAGAACTTCCGATAAACAAAAAACGTACCCGAACCCTTTTTCGTAAAGAATCGGGTTCGAGTACGAACTGTATGGTGGACGGTACAGGACTCGAACCTGTGACCTCCTGCACGTCAAGCAGATGCTCTACCAGCTGAGCTAACCGTCCATATTCTGTTTTGCTGTAGTCAGCTCAATTATGATAGCATAGGATGGAATAAAAATCAAGCCCTTTTTGCAAAAATCTTCAAAAAATCTTTCCAGGGGCTGGCCGGGACGCCTCTGCCGGAGGGGCGGGAAAGCGGGCGAAGGCTGGGAGTTAAAAGGTTATCGTTGCCCCTTTTTTATAGGTGTGCTATAATAAGATGATTACAATAGGAAAGGTATCGCAGAATGAGAGTATTGGGCATCGACCCGGGCTACGCCATCGTGGGATGGGGCGTGGTGGATTACGCGGGAAACCGCTTTGCACCGGTGGATTTTGGCGCGGTGTGTACTGACGCCGGCGTGCCGTTCGAGCGGCGGCTGGACGAGGTGTATGCGGGCGTCAAAGAGGTCATCGAGCGGACGCGGCCGGAGGTGCTGGCCATCGAAAAGCTGTTCTACCAGCACAACCAGACCACCGTCATCGGCGTGGCCGAGGCGCGCGGCGTCATCCTGCTGGCGGCGGCGCAGGCGGGCCTGCCCATCTACGAGTACACCCCGATGCAGGTCAAGCAGGCCGTCACCGGCTACGGCAAAGCCGTGAAAAAGCAGGTGCAGGAGATGACCCGCATCCTGCTGCATCTGCCCGCCATCCCGAAGCCCGACGACACCGCCGACGCGCTGGCGATGGCCATTACCTTCTGCCACACCAACGGCAGCCAGCTCAACCGCTTCGTGCGGAGAGTGCCGGGGCCGATTTGACCCTCTCAGGCGCTTTGCGCCAGCTCCCCCAGAGGGGGAGCCCTTGGCAGGCCGGACAACTTTGTTCCGGACACTCAAGGCTTTTTAATGGCGCAAAAGAGAGGACCCTGCTTACGGGGGAAACAGGGCACTACAGTTTCCGAAACAACAAAACTTTCTCGTATCCGATAGACCTGCCCGGCACGCCAGTGGCTCTCCCACAGGGAGAGCTGGCAATGCCGGCAGGCATTGACTGAGAGGGCTATTATGATATACAGCTTAACCGGAAAGATCATCAAAAAGACCCTGAACGCTGTGGTCATCTGCTGCGGCGGCGTGGGGTACTACGCCCAGTGTCCGGCCAGCGTGGCCGGTGCGCTGCCCGGCGTGGGGAACGAAGCCACCATCTACACGGTGATGAACGTCACCGAGAACGACGTCAGCCTCTACGGCTTCGCCAGCGAGGAGCAGCAGGCCTGTTTCGAGCTGCTCACCTCGGTGTCGGGCGTGGGCGCGAAGGTGGGGCTTGCCATCCTGAGCGTCATGGAGCCCGACCGTGTGGCGCTGGCCATCTCGGCGGGCGACCACAAAGCCTTCAAGGCCGCGTCCGGTGTCGGCCCCAAGCTGGCCCAGCGGATCGTACTGGAACTGAAAGATAAGGTCGCCAAAGGCTTTGCCGCCGGCATCGACCTGGAAAACGTGGCGGGCGCTGCTTCGGACACCGCCGCCGCACAGGGAGCGGGGCAGGCCATCGCCGCGCTGGTGTCGCTGGGCTACAGCCAGAGCGAAGCCGCACTGGCCGTCTCCAAGATCGATGGCACGCTCCCGGTGGAAGAGATCATCAAGCTGGCGCTGCGCAGCATGGCGGGCAGGAGGTAAACGATGCAGGACGATACCGCGCTCTATGGCGCAAAAATGATGCAGCCCGGGATGACGGCGGCGGACAGCGAGGAAAACAACCTCCGCCCCCAGCATCTGGAGGACTACATCGGACAGGAAAAGGTCAAGCAGAACCTGAAAATCTATCTCGAAGCGGCCAAGCGCCGGGGCGAGCCCATGGACCACATCCTGCTCTACGGCCCTCCGGGCCTGGGCAAGACGACGCTGGCGGGCATCATCGCCAACGAGATGGGGGTGCAGATCCGCATCACCAGCGGCCCGGCCATCGAAAAGCCCGGCGACCTCGCCGCCCTGCTGACCAATCTGCAGGAGGGCGACGTCCTCTTCATCGACGAGATACACCGCCTCTCCCGGCAGGTGGAAGAGGTGCTTTACCCGGCACTGGAAGATTACGCGCTGGATATTATGATAGGCAAAGGCCCCAGCGCCCAGAGCATCCGCATCAATCTGCCCCGGTTCACGCTGGTGGGTGCGACCACCCGTGCGGGCCAGATCACCGGCCCTCTGCGCGACCGCTTCGGTGTGCTGCTCAAGCTGGAGCTCTACAGCCCCGACGAGCTGAGCAATATCATCATCCGCTCGGCGGGCATCCTCGACCAGCCCATCACCCCCGAGGGTGCTTATGAGCTGGCGAAGTGCAGCCGCGGCACGCCCCGTGTGGCGAACCGCTTCCTCAAGCGTGTGCGCGACTTTGCCACCGTGCTGGGCGACGGCGTCATCGACCGGGATGTGGCGCTGCTGAGCCTCAAGCGGATGGACGTGGACGCGCTGGGTCTGGACGAACTGGACCGCAGCCTGCTCCGCGCTATCATAGAAATGTATAACGGCGGCCCGGTGGGCCTGGAAACACTGGCCGCAGCCCTCGGCGAAGAGGCCGTGACGCTGGAAGACCTGTGTGAGCCCTACCTGATGCAGATGGGCTTTCTGACCCGGACGCCCCGGGGCCGCTGTGCCACCCGGCTGGCGTATGAGCATCTCGGCCTGAAAGCGCCTGAGAGCAGCAGCGCCGAGGACAATGGACAGCAGAGCTTATTTTAAGTGAGGTATTTACTATGGGAAAGTATTTTGGTACCGACGGTGTGCGCGGCGTGGCCGGTGCAGACCTGACCTGTGAGATGGCGATGCTCATCGGACGCGGCGCTGCCGCCGTGCTGACCAGCAGCACCGGCCACAAGCCCCGTATCCTCATCGGCAAGGACACCCGCCAGTCCGGTGATATGCTGGAAGCTGCCCTGACCGCCGGTCTGTGCAGCGTGGGCGCGGACGTTGAGAGTCTGGGCGTCGTCCCCACTCCCGCCGTGGCCTATCTGGTGCGCAAGTACAACGCCGACGCCGGCGTGGTCATCTCGGCGTCTCACAACCCGATGGAATTCAACGGCATCAAGATCTTCGCCGGCACCGGCTACAAGCTGCCGGACGAGGTGGAGAACGAAATTGAAGCCTATATCGACAATCAGTGCGCGGGCCTCAAGCTGGCCACCGGCGGCGATGTGGGCCGCGTGACCTGCCGCACCGACGGCATCAAGGACTACACCGACCACCTGTATGAGTCCATCGACGGCGACCTGTCCGGCCTGAACATCTGCATCGACTGCGCCAACGGTGCCTCCGCAGCAGCAGCCCGGCAGCTGTTCCCCCGTCTGGGCGCAAAGTGTACCTTTATCGGCGTGGAGCCTGACGGCAAGAACATCAACGCCGGTGTGGGCAGCACCCATCTGGACAATCTGGAAAAGGCCGTCGTCGAGGGCGGCTTTGACTGCGGCATCGCCTTTGACGGCGACGCAGACCGCTGCCTCGCCTGCGACGAGAAGGGGCAGGAGATCGACGGCGACAAGGTCATCGCCCTGCTGGCCATGAACATGAAGGAAAAGGGCTGTCTGGACGGCAATACTGCGGTCGTCACCGTCATGTCCAACCTGGGCTTCATCAAGTTTATGGAGTCCCAGGGGATCCGCACCGAGAAGACCGCCGTCGGCGACCGCTATGTTCTCGAGAACATGCGGGAGAACGGCTACGCCATCGGCGGCGAGCAGAGCGGCCACGTCATCCTGCTCCACCACACCACCACCGGTGACGGTGAGCTGACCGCCGGCAAGCTGCTCAAGCTGCTGGCCAAGAGCGGCAGGAAGATGAGTGAGCTGAACGGCATCTACGCCCAGTACCCTCAGGTGCTGGTGAATGTGGCGGCCAATGCCGCCCAGAAGGCCGCCTACAAGGAAGACAAGGTGCTGGCCGACTTCATCGAGAACGAGGAGCAGAAGCTGATGGACATGGGCCGTGTGCTGGTGCGCGTCTCCGGCACGGAGCCGAAGATCCGCGTCATGGTGGAGGGCCAGGACCTCGAGGCCATCGACCTGTGCGCCAAGCGCATCGTGGATAAGATCAACGAGCGGATCATCAAAGGTTAAGATAGAGATAAAAAGCAGGAAGGAGGACGCATATGCGCCCTGCAGATACATGGAAAGACTACGAGCTGCTGGATGCCACCGACGGCAACCGGCTGGAACGCTGGGGCGAGACGCTGCTTGTCCGGCCCGACCCGCAGGTGGTGTGGAAGACGCCCCAGCAGAGCCCCCTCTGGGCCAAAGCGGACGCCGTTTACCACCGCTCCAATCAGGGCGGCGGCGAGTGGGAGTATCGCCGCCGTCTGCCCGAAAAGTGGAAGATCACCTGTGGAGAAGGGGAGGATAAGCTGACCCTCATCGTCAGCCCCACCGGTTTCAAGCACACCGGCGTCTTCCCGGAGCAGGCCGTCAACTGGGCCTGGTACGCCAGGAAGATCCGCGCCGCAGGCCGGCCCATTAAAGTTTTGAACCTCTTCGGCTACACCGGCGGTGCAACGCTGGCCTGTGCGGCGGCGGGCGCTACCGTCTGCCATGTGGACGCCTCCAAGGGCATCGTGGCCTGGGGCAAGGACAATGCCGCAGCCAGCGGCCTCGCCGACCGGCCCATCCGCTGGCTGGTGGACGACTGCGCCAAGTTCGTCGCCCGCGAGAAGCGCCGCGGCAACACCTACGACGGCATCATCATGGATCCGCCGAGTTATGGACGCGGCCCCGGCGGCGAGATCTGGAAGCTGGAAGACTGCATCTACGACCTCATCAGCCAGTGCGAAGAGGTGCTGAGCGACAAGCCGCTCTTCTTTGCGGTCAACAGCTACACCACCGGCCTTTCGCCCGCCGTCATGGAGTATATGCTCAAGACGACGCTGATCCCCCGCTTTGGCGGAAAGACCAGCTGCGACGAGATCGGCCTGCCCGTCTCCGCCACCGGCGGCGTCGTCCCCTGCGGCGCGACGGCGATTTGGGAGGAATGACGCTGAAAGGCTCTCCCCTTGGGAGAGCTGGCGCGTGAGCGCCTGAGAGGGCAAGCCCGTGACTCAAGGGCTGCTTTACAGCGATGATCAGCAGCCTTTGTCAGAGGGAAGCTATCGCTGAGCAGTTCTTTCCATGCTGACATCCTTGCCCTCTCCGTCACCTTCGGTGCCACCTCTCCCAAAGGGAGAGGCTTATACGAAGCGAGAAAGCTTCAACAAAGAATCTTAAAGAATGGGGTACAGCCCCTTTCAGAGGGGCGCACCACCAGAAAGAGAAAACAAATGAGTGAAACGATACTGACAGCAGAAAACTTAAAGTTCCGCTACGACTCGGAGCAGCCCGGCTACGCGCTCAACGGCGTCTCCATGCAGGTCGGGCGGGGCGAGTTCGTGGCCGTGCTGGGCGCAAACGGCTGCGGCAAATCCACCCTTGCCAAGCACTTCAACGCCATCCTCCTGCCGGAGGAGGGCAAGGTGTACGTCGAGGGCATGGACACCGCCGATGATGACAAGCTCTATGACATCCGCCAGACCGTGGGCATGGTGTTCCAGAGCCCGGACAACCAGATCGTCGCCACGGTGGTAGAGGAAGACGTGGCTTTCGCGCTGGAAAACCTCGGTGTTCCGCCGGAAGAGATGCGCCGCCGCGTTGATGACGCCATGAAGATGGCGGGCATCTACGAGTTCCGGGAGCGCGCACCCCACAACCTCTCGGGCGGCCAGAAGCAGCGCGTCGCCATTGCGGGCGTCGTCGCCATGCGTCCCGACTGCCTCATCCTCGACGAGGCCACCGCCATGCTCGACCCTCGCGGCCGTGAGCAGGTGATGCAGACCATCCACCACCTCAACAAGGATCTGGGCATCACCGTTGTGTCCATCACCCACTACATGGAAGAGGCCGCGCAGGCCGACCGTGTGCTGGTGATGAGCCAGGGCAATGTGGTGATGGAAGGCACCCCGAAAGAGGTGTTCAGCCAGACCGAAAAAGTCCGTTCTCTCCGCCTCGACGTGCCGCAGGCCGCAGAGCTGCGGGATGAGCTGGTCAAGGCCGGCATCCCCATGCCTGAAGGCATCATCGACACCGGCGAGTGCGCACAGGCTCTGTATGAGCTGCTGAAGTAAGGGGGACGGAAACATGGCAAGCATTATCAAAGTAGAACACCTGAGCTATGTCTACAACCCCGGTATGCCGAACGCAGTCACCGCGCTGGACGACGTGAGCTTTGAGGTGGAAGAGGGCGATTTCGTGGGCATCATCGGAGCCACCGGCTCCGGCAAGAGCACCCTCATCACCCACATGAACGGTCTGAACAAGCCCACCAGCGGCAGGATCATCATTGATGGCCGCGACCTCTGGGCCGAGCCGGAAAAGATCCGGGATTTCCGTTTCCTGGCGGGTCTGGTGTTCCAGTACCCGGAGTACCAGCTCTTTGAGGAAACATGCTATAAGGACATCGCCTTCGGCCCGAAGAATATGGGCCTCGACGAGGCGGAGGTCGATAAGCGCGTCCACGAGGCAGCAGAATTCGTCGGCCTCGATGAAGCGCTGTTGGAGCGCAGCCCCTTTGAGCTGTCCGGCGGACAGAAGCGCCGCGTGGCCGTGGCGGGCGTTATGGCCATGAAGCCCCGTATCCTCGTTCTGGACGAGCCGGCGGCCGGCCTCGACCCCGAGGGACGGGATGAGATCCTGTCCGAGGTGAAGGACTACCACAAAAAGACCGGCACCACGGTGCTTCTGGTCTCCCACAGCATGGAGGACATTGCCAAGTACGCCGACAAGGTGCTGGTGATGAGCCGGAAGAAGATCGCCATGTACGACACGGTGGAGAAGGTCTTTGCCCGCGCTCCCGAGCTGCTGGAACTGGGCCTCTCCGTGCCGCAGGTGACGAAGATCTTCCTCAAGCTGCGGGAGATGGGCGTGGACGTCCCGGCGGACGTCTACACCATCCCCTACGCCGTCAAGATGATCCTGGCGGCAAAAGCCCGGCGGGATGCAGGGGAGACCCTCGTCTTACCCCGGAATGAAGAACAGAAAGGGGGTGCAGCCGGATGCTGAGAGATATTACCATCGGCCAGCACTTCCCCGGCAACAGCCTCGTCCATCGTTTTGACCCCCGGCTCAAGCTGGTGCTGACCATCCTGTATATCGTGCTGCTCTTTGCGGCGTCCAACCCGCTGGGCCTTACGCTTTCGCTGATTTTCCTCGCCGTGATGTACGCGGTGGCGAAAATTCCCTTCAAGCTCATCCTCAAGAGCCTGAAGCCCATCTTCCCCATCATCGTCTTTACGGCGGTGCTGAACCTCTTCTTTGTCTCGGGCGAGGGCGACCCGGTGTTCAAGCTCGGATTTCTGACCGTTTACGCGGAGGGCATCCGGTATGCTGTACTGATGGCGGTGCGCGTCATGGCCCTCATCGCAGGCACGAGCCTTTTGACCTACACCACCAGTCCCATCGTCCTGACGGACGCCATCGAGCAGCTGCTCAAGCCTCTTGGCAGGCTCCACTTCCCGGTGCATGAGCTGGCCATGATGATGAGCATCGCGCTGCGGTTCATTCCTACCCTCATCGAGGAGACCGACAAGATCATGAACGCCCAGAAAGCCCGTGGTGCGCAGCTGGACAACGGCAAGATGACCGAGCGCATCAAGGCGCTGGTCCCGGTGCTGGTGCCGCTGTTCATCTCGGCTTTCCGCCGCGCCGACGAGCTGGCCATGGCCATGGAGTGCCGCTGCTATCGCGGCGGCGACGGACGCACCCGCCTCAAGGTGCTGCGGTGCGAAAAGCAGGATTACATCGACCTTGCAGTCTGCATTGCGTGTTTTGCGGTGATCCTCGCTTCGAGATTGGTGTTCCCGAATTTCTAAAAAAGAGCAAAGCCTCTCCCTTTGGGAGAGGTGGCATCGCTTGCGATGACGGAGAGGGCAAGCCAGGAGCAAAAGTGCCGCTATGCAGCGATAGACAGAAGCCTTTGGCAGAGCGATGTTATCGCAGGGCTTATGTATCTTTGTCAGCATCCTTGCCCTCTCAGGCGCTTCGCGCCAGCTCTCCCAAAGGGAGAGCCTTTATGAGGAGAGCCAGAATGAATTATCTCTTAAAACTATCCTACGACGGCACGAACTACTGCGGGTTTCAGGTGCAGCCCAACGGGCGGAGCGTAGCTGCTGCGTTTCAGGACGCCCTGGAGGCGGTGCTGGGCTGTCGGCCCGACATCAAGGGCTGCAGCCGCACCGACGCCGGCGTCCATGCGCTGGGCTTCATGCTCAACTTCCACGCCGACACCCGCATCCCGGCGGCAAAGCTGCCGCTGGCGCTGAACCAGCATCTGCCCCCGGACATCCGGGCGCTGGAAGCGCGGGTGGTGTCGGACGATTTCCACGCCCGCTATGCGGCCCACACCAAGACCTATCTTTACCGCATCCACAACAGCCCGATCGACTCGCCCTTTGCCGCGCGGTATTACACCAAAGTGCCGGGGCGGCTGGACGCGGACAGGATGCAGCAGGCGGCACAGTATTTTGTGGGAAAGCATGATTTCCTCGCCCTCTGCGCCTCGGGCAGCTCGGCTGCGGCTCACGGCGACACCGTGCGCACCATCACGGCCTGTGACGTCCAGCGCCGGGGCGACGACATCGACATCACGGTGACGGCAGACGGCTACCTCTACAACATGGTGCGCATCCTTGCAGGAACCCTCTGTGAGGCCGGCGCGGGGCGTCTTGCGCCTGAGGCCGTGCCGGGCATCCTCGCCAGCCGCGACCGCAAAAACGCCGGGCCGACGCTGGCGGCGAAGGGGCTTTTCCTCAAGAGCGTGGACTACGACACGCCCATAGAATAACGCAAACACGACCGATGCTCCCGGAGGGGAAACGCCCCTTTGGGAGCACTGTCATTGCACGAAGGGACAGGAGAGTATGAGAAAAAGACAGCGCGGCCCCCGGCCTGTGTCGGACGAGCCGCTTTCGGCGGGACGGGTCGAATACCTCGAGCAGGCCCGCGAGCGGGTGCGGAACCGGCGCATCCGCCGCACGGCACTCATCGTCGTGGCGCTGACGCTGGTGGTGCTGTTCACCACCGGCATCGTGGGCAGCTCTGTGGCCATGGCCAAGGACTGGGCCGATACCGCCCGCATCCTGCTCTTCCCCGGCACGGGCTGGCCCCAGCAGACCGGCGTTATGGAGGTGAAACAGCTTGCCTCCATGAACAGCAGCTTTGTGGAGCTGGGCGAGGAAGGGTGCGTGGTCTGGTCCCGCACCGGCACCCGCCTCAACTCCATCCAGAGCGGCTACGCCCGCCCGGCGCTGGCTGTGGGCAAGAACCGCTTTGTGCTCTACAACCGCTCGGGCAATGAGCTGCGGGTGGAGAGCCGGACCCAGAACCTCTACACCAAGACGATGGAGAACAGCATCACCCTCTGTGCCATGGCCGACAACGGCACGCTGGCCGTCGTCACAGAGGACCCCGGCAGCGCGGCCCGGCTTCGGGTCTACTCGTCCTCAATGGAGCAGCTGCTGAGCTGGAGCCTCACCATCACCGACGGCACCCCGCTGCGGCTGGCCTTTTCGCCGGATGGGCGGCGGCTGGCAGTGGCGGCGGTGACGGTGAACGGCGGCCAGATGGTCACGAATTTCTATGTCGTCACCCTGGCGCAGGGCGACCCCCTGCTGGTGGGCAGCGGAAGCGGCGCGGCTCAGTGGCTGAGCTGGACCGGTTCTCAGAGCATCCTGGCCGTCTGCGACAGCCGCGCTGTCCTCTACAACGCATCGGGCGGCGAGCGGGCAGCCTATGACTTTACCGGGCAGACCCTCCGGGACATCTCGGTGGACGCTTCGGGCAATACTGCCCTTCTGCTGGCCTCCGGCCAGCTCTGTCAGGCCGTGATGCTGGGCCGTGACCTCGGCGTCGAGAACACCACGCAGGTGCAGGCGTCCAACCGCATCGTCCGCTCTGGTGCGCAGTTCTATCTGCTCACCGATACAGGGGTGGAGTGCCTTTCCACCGACGGCACCTCCCAGTGGACCCAGAGCCTTTCGGCCCGCCCGCAGGGTCTGCTGGCCGACCGCAGGCAGCTGCTGGTCTTCTGCGGCAATACGGTGCAGGTATTGACCCCGCCTGCGGCGGAAAACAACGCTCAAAGCAATACATAATAAGGAAAACAAGATATGTTCAAGAATCCGTCATTTCTTTTTGATATAGTATGTACCGTGGTCTGGCTGCTTCTGGCTGTGCGCTATGCCCGCAAGGGCTTTCTCGCAGCCAGTGTCCAGCTGGGCGGGAATGTCTTCAGCCTCGTGGGCGCCCGGGTCTTTTCGGGCTGGGCCGCTGCCGAGGTGTTCCAGCGCTTTCTGGCCGGGAGCTTCCGTACCCAGATCGCCGAGAGCATCTCGGCCGGAGGGGTCGTGGACCTGACCGGCATCGCGGACAAGTACGCGGGCTTTCTGCCCGAAAGCTTCCGCGCCTCCATCGTGGAGACCTGCGAGCGCTCCATCTCGGCCGTGCTCAGCGACAACGCCGTGGTGCTGGCGGACGCCATCGTCCAGAAGGTGCTGGCTCCGCTGCTCACGCCGGTCATCTCGGTCGTGCTCTTTTTCGTGGTCTTTGCCCTGCTGCGGATGCTGGTGAGTATGCTGGTCACCGTGCTGGGCCTCGTCAACCGGCTGCCGGTCATCGGCACCGTCAACCGCTGGCTGGGCTGGGTCACCGGCTGTGTCGCCAGCACCATGGACATCTATCTGGTGCTCTGTGTGGTGTGGGCCGTCATCGTCATCACCGGCGGCAATCTGACCGTCCTGAACGATACGGTCATGAGCAGCAGCCTTTACTATAAAGCATTCAATCTGTTCAACCCCTTCCTGTAAAGGGGAGCTTTAGGAGGAACCTATATGGTCTGCAATCGCTGTCAGAAACGTCCGGCCATCATCTTCGTCCAGCGGATGGAGAACGGCCAGATGAAAAATGAGGGCTTTTGCCTGCACTGTGCGCGTGAGCTGCACATCAAGCCGGTGGAAGACCTGATGAAGCAGTTCGGTATGTCCGACGAGGACATGGATAACATGGAAAACCGGATGGAGAGCATGATGGATGAGATGGGGGACGCGAACCCCCTCTCCCTCATGATGAATATGGGTCAGCCCATGGACGGCGAGGAGAACGAAGGGGACGACGACCTTGTCCCCGGCTCCAGTGCTACCTTCCCGCTGGGCGTCAAGGCGGAGGGCGATGCCGGAAACAGCAAAAAGGCCCAGAAGAACGGCAAGAAGCCGCCCCGCCGCAAATTCCTCGACACCTACTGTGAGAATCTGACCCGCAAAGCCCGGGAGGGCAAGCTCGACGACATCGTGGGCCGCGACCGCGAGATCTACCGCACCATCCAGATCTTGAGCCGCCGCCAGAAGAACAACCCCTGCCTCATCGGTGAGGCGGGCGTCGGCAAGACGGCCATCGCCGAGGGCATCGCGGAGCGCATCGCCAGGGGCAATGTCCCTGTGGGCCTGAAGGATAAGGAAATCTTTCTGTTGGATCTGACCAGCCTCGTGGCCGGCACCCAGTTCCGCGGCCAGTTCGAGCAGCGGGTCAAGGGCCTGCTGAGTGAGGTCAAGGCCGCCGGCAACATCATCCTGTTCATTGACGAGATCCACACCATTACCTCCGCCGGTGAGAGCGAGGGTGCCATGAACGCGGGCAATATCCTCAAGCCCGCCCTCTCCCGCGGTGAGATCCAGGTCATCGGCGCCACCACCTTCAACGAGTACCGCAAGTATATCGAGAAGGATCAGGCTCTCGAGCGCCGCTTCCAGCCTGTCCGCGTGGAAGAGCCCAGCGTGGCCGATACGCTGGCCGTCATGAACGGCATCAAGAAGTATTACGAGGAGCACCACCATGTGCAGGTGGATGCCGATGTGCTGAGCGCCATCGTCACCCTCAGTGAGCGGTATATCACGGACCGCTACCTGCCCGATAAGGCCATCGACCTGCTGGACGAAGCCTGCGCCTGCTGCAATCTCGCCCACCCGGTCATCTCGGAGTATCTCGAGATGCAGAAGGAGCTGGACGGCCTCAGGCAGGAAGAGGCGGACATGGAGTCCTCCGACGTCAATGAGGCCATCGACTATGAGCAGGTGGCCCAGCGGAAGACCCGCATCGCCAAGCTCGAGGCAGAGCTGCCCGCAAAGCAGGCTGCTGCCAGCGAGATAAAAGTGACCATGGACGATGTGGCCAAGGTCATTGAGCTGTGGACGGGCATCCCGGCGGTAAAGATCCAGGAGACGGAGTTCGTCAAACTGGCCGGGCTGGAAGCCGAGCTGAAAAAGAAGATCATCGGTCAGGACGAGGCTGTCCATCTGGTGGCACAGGCCGTCAAGCGGAGCCGCGCCGACCTGTCGGGCCGCCGCCGTCCCGCAAGCTTCATCTTCGTCGGCCCCACCGGCGTCGGCAAGACGGAGCTGGTCAAGCAGCTGGCAAACCAGCTCTTCGACGTCCCCGACCCGCTCATCCGTCTCGACATGAGCGAGTATATGGAGAAATATGCGGTGTCCCGCATGATCGGTTCGCCTCCGGGCTATGTGGGCTACGAAGAGGCCGGCCAGCTCACCGAAAAGGTGCGCCGCCGCCCCTACAGCGTGGTGCTGTTCGATGAGATCGAAAAGGCCCACCCCGACGTTATGAACATCCTGCTCCAGATCCTCGACGAGGGCAAGATCAACGATGCACAGGGCCGGACGGTGGACTTCTCCAATACGGTCATCTGCATGACCTCCAACGCCGGCAGCAGCGACAAGACGACCTCCGGCCTCGGCTTCAACAAGAGCGAGGAGCAGCTGAGTGAGGAAAAGACCCGCAAGGCTCTGAGCCAGTTCCTGCGGCCTGAGTTCCTTGGCCGTGTGGATGAGGTCATCGCCTTCAAGCCGCTGAGCCAGCAGACGCTGGAAGGCATCGCGGCTCTCATGCTGGATGAGTACAAGCCCAGCATGGAAGCCAAGGGCATCGCCTACAGCTACACCCCGGCGGCTCTCTCTGCCCTCGTGGCCAAGAGTCAGGGCGGCAAGTTCGGCGCCCGCGACCTGCGCCGCGTCATCCGCAAGGCTGTGGAGGACCCCGCCGCCGAGCGCATCATTGACGGCACCCTGAAAGCGGGCGGCAGCCTGACGGTGGATGCCGAAAATGGTGAAGTTATCTTGAAGTGAATGCTTGACTTTTCTGTACGATCGCATATAATAAAGACAGAAAGACAATGAATTCGTGCATAGAATTCACACCAAAAGAAGAAAACCCCTTCCTGGAGTTGCAGCTCCAAAGAAGGGGTCTTCTTTTTAGTGCTTACAGTCCTTGTTCAGCATTCTGTCAAGCCACTTGCTGATGAGATTCGAAGTCACACCAGCTGCGACAGATACCATGAAAGACAACATCTCGTGCATAGGACACACCTCCCTTCCCAATGAAATTGGGTCGGTAAGGACCGTGAGACAATTATAACATATAATTCGACCAAAAGATACAGTAAACGGCACTCCGAAGCAGTTCGGAGTGCCGTTTGTCATAGGCAGACTTAGTCGAGGGAGACCGGGAACTCGGGCTTGTTGGCCATACGGGCATTGGTGCGGCCCTCGGGGATGATCTCGCCGGCGGAGGTCAGCGCCAGCTTGGTGAGGGTGGGGCCTACCAGCTCATACACCAGCACCGAGAAGAGCACGACGTTGCGCACCATGTGGCCGTCGGAAAGGTCAGCGGCCTCGGCTGCCATGCCCAGCGCCACGCCAGCCTGCGGCAGCAGGGTGATGCCGAGGTACTTCTGGATGTTGTGGCTGCAGCGGGTGGCCCGGCCGCTGACGAAGGCGCCGGAAATTTTGCCCAGAGAGCGGAAGGCGATGTACACCACGCCGATGAGGAGCACCAGCGGGTCGGAGAGGATGTTCAGATCCAGCTCTGCACCGCTGAGCACGAAGAAGAGGATGTTCACCGGCGACACCCAGCGGTCGAGGCGGTCCATCAGCTCATCGGAAGTGGGGCAGATGTTGCAGAACACCGTACCGGTCATCATGCAGACCAGCAGCAGCGAGAAGCCGCAGTGCATCGGCCCGATGTCGAAGGTGACCATGGACAGGCCCACCGTCAGCAGCACGAAGGCCACGGAAAGGCTCATGCGCTTGGAGCGGGAGTGAAAATAAATTTCCAGCTGGTTGAGCGCGAAGCCCGCCGCAGCGCCCAGACCCAGCGAGAAGACGATCTCCACCACCGGCTCCACCAGAATACTGATGGCGTCGATGCGGCCCTGCTCGAGGGCGTTGGCAATGCCGAAGGAGGCGGAGAAGAGCACGAGGCCCACGGCGTCGTCGATGGCGACCACCATCAGCAGCAGGCGGGTGAGGGGGCCGTCGGCCTTGTACTGCTTGACGACCATCAGGGTGGCGGCAGGGGCCGTGGCTGCTGCGATAGCACCCAGCGTGATGGCCGAGGCCATGGAGATGATGTCGGGCCGGATGAAGTGCAGGATGACCAGCGCCGCATCCACGAGGGCGGTGGTCATGACGGCCTGTAAAATGCCGACCGTGATGGCCTGCTTGCCCATGCTCTCAAGAGCCGAGAGACGGAACTCGTTGCCGATGACGAAGGCGATGAAGCCCAGCGCCACCTGGGTGATGATGGACAGGCTGTCCACCTGCTCGAGGGTGCCGAAGCCGATGCCAAAATTACTCAGGCCCAGACGCCCCAGAAAGAAAGGCCCCAGCAGCAGGCCCGCCAGCAGATACGATGTGACCGCCGGCAAATGGATCGCCTTTGCGAGGCGCGACATCAAAAGACCTGCGATGAGCGCCGCGGAAAGGCAGATGAGAAGCTGTTCCATGCGATATTGCGGGCAGCAGCACGATACCGACGCGCAGCCGCCCTTTCCTCCTTTTTCTCAGTCGGGCGCGTTTCCTTGCTGCTTGCCAAAAGCCCAAAAAACACAGCACAGTAATAAATTATACTATCCCACTTTCTAAAAAGCAACATCTTTTCAGGCGGCAAAATTGAAGATTCCTTAACAAATGGCCGAAAAAGGCAAAAAAACAGGGCCACTGCCTGCGCAGTGACCCTGTTGTATGCAACAATCGTGAATTTAGTTGAATTTGAAGATCTTCCGTGCGATGCGGTAGCCGCCCACCACGATGGCGTCGCCCTTGGGGAAGGGCAAGTTGGTCACGCCGCCGAAGCCGAAGCGGATGGAGCGGTAGACTGCGGCGCTGGTGTGTTCGCGCAGATACTGCCACAGGCCCTTCTGCTTTTCTTTCGCCTCGGCGCTGCCGTCCAGCAGCAGGAAGATGTCGCTGACGGCCATCATCATGGAGAGGTAGTGGAGCATATAGGCCCGCAGTTTCTTCTCGCCCTTGAGGGCGTCGAGGTCCTGACAGTCGATCATGTGCCGGGTGACCCGGAGCTGCTGGTCCACGCGCTTGACCATGATGCTCTCGTTGACGCTCTGGTCGGCGCGGCCGATGAAGTAGCGGTAGAGGTCGAGGTCCATATAATACATGGTCTTGACGAAAGGCAGAGGCTGGTAGACGAAGATGTTGTCCACGTAGAAGGTATGCTTGGGCAGCACCATGCCGCACTTGCGCAGCACCTCAGTGCGGTACATGACCGAGTGCATCAGCAGGTTCTGGTCGGGGCGGAAGTGGCCGACGTGCATCCAGGTGAACAGACGCTCCTGCGGGAAGATGTTGGTGTACCGCACAGTGTGGCGGGTGCCGTCCTCGGTGTGCTCGTAGACATAGTTGCAGATCATGAGGTCGGGGGCGGTGCCGCGGGTCACGAGGGTGTGCAGGCGGGACAGCACCTTCTGGAGGGCGTCGGTGTCCAGCCAGTCGTCGCTGTCCACGACCTTGTAGTAGAGGCCGGTGGCGTTGCGGATGCCCTGGTTGACGCCCTCGCCGTGGCCGCCGTTTTCCTGATGGATGGCCTTGACGATGGTGGGGTACTTGGCGGCGTACTCGTCGCAGATGGCCGGAGTCTCGTCCTTCACGGAACCGTCGTCCACGAGGATGATCTCGGCCTGCTCCCCGGCGGAGAGCAGCGTTTCGATGCAGTGGCGCATATATGCCGCCGAGTTGTAGCACGGGACGGCAAAGGTGATGAGTTTCTGTTGCATAAGATAAAGCTCCTTATCGTGCTTGCCCGGCCATGTTCAGAACAAAATGGGCCGGAGATGGAGATATGTATTCTTATTATAGCATTTTCGCGCACAAAAAGCTAGGAACACCAGCAAATACCTGCCAAAAAACGACGACAGAAGAGCGATCTGATACCATTTCGGGCCGGGCTGTGCTATAATAATACGGATACAGATTTGAAAAACGCAGGAGGCACCCATGGCAGACCCGCATTCTATCTTGAAAAAAGTTTTTGGCTACGACAGTTTCCGCCCCGGACAGGAGGACATCGTCCGGCGGCTGCTTGCCGGGCAGGATGTGCTGGCGGTGATGCCCACCGGTGCGGGCAAATCCATCTGCTATCAGGTGCCGGCGCTGCTTCTGCCGGGAATCACCATCGTGGTGTCGCCGCTGGTCAGCCTGATGAAGGACCAGGTGGGGGCGCTGGTGCAGGCGGGAGTGGCGGCGGCTTTCCTGAACAACAGCCTCACCGACAACCAGAAGGCCCTCATGCTCCGCCGCGCCCGGGAGGGCTGGTATAAGATCATCTATGTGGCTCCGGAGCGGCTGGAAATGCCGGGCTTCCAGCGCTTCGCGCAGGAAAAGCTCATCAGCATGGTGACGGTGGACGAGGCCCACTGCATCAGCCAGTGGGGGCAGGACTTCCGCCCCAGCTATCTGCGCATCAAGGCGTTCGTGGACAGCCTGCCGAATCGCCCGGTGGTGGGCGCGTTCACGGCCACGGCGACGGCCCGGGTGCGGGAGGACATCCGCAGCCACCTCGAGCTCCATCAGCCCTATGAGGTGACGACCGGCTTCGACCGGCCCAACCTCTACTTCGAGACGCGCCGCGCCCTGCCCAGCCAGAAGCCGAAGGAGCTGTTGGACCTTGTGCTCCGGGAGGGCGACAACGCGGGCATCGTCTATTGCAGCACTACGAAGCAGGTGGACGAGACGGCCCGCCTGCTCCAGAGCCGGGGCATCCGGGCAGCGGCCTACCACGCCAAGCTGGACGCCGAGGTGCGCCGGAAGAATCAGGACGACTTCCTCTACGACCGCGTTCAAATCATGGTGGCGACCAACGCCTTCGGCATGGGCATCGACAAGCCCAACGTCCGGTTCGTCATCCATTACAATATGCCCAAGGATCTGGAGAGCTACTATCAGGAGGCGGGCCGCGCGGGCCGCGACGGTCTGCCGTCCCGCTGCATCCTGCTCTATTCCGGTACGGATGTGCGAACCATCCGCTTCTTCATCGACAAGGAGATGGAGGCGGACAACGGCCTGCCCGCCGACGTCAAGGCCGAGGCCGCCCGCAAGGCGGAAGAGCGGCTCAAGTATATGACCTTCTACTCCACCACTCAGAAGTGCCTGCGGCGGTTCATGCTGAACTACTTCGGCGAGGCCGCACCTGAAAAATGCGGCAACTGTTCCTGCTGCCTCTTTGCCGAGCAGAACGCGCAGGAGGTGGAACAGCGCGCTGCCGCCGCGAAGCAGAGGGCCGCGGCCAACTCCCGGCGGCTGTCGGCCCGCCGTGCTGCTGTCGGCGGTGACCTCAGCGAGGCCGACGAGAAGCTGCTGGCCGCGCTCTACGCCCTCCGCAAGCGTCTTGCAGCGAAGCAGAATCTTCCGGCCTACATGGTGTTCAGCGACGCGACCCTCCGCGAGATGGTCCAGAGCAAGCCCCTGAGCATGGACGAGTTTTTGAACATCACCGGCGTCGGCGAAAAGAAAGCCGCCCGCTATGGCATGGCGTTCCTGCGGGCCATTGAGGATATGGTGGGAAGCAGAGAATAAGAAAAGGCGCAGATATTCCACGAGCCAAGAGGCTCGTTGTGGAAAATCTGCGCTTTTGTTTATCATTCCATCGTATGGGTGGAGAACACTTTTTCGTCCTGCCACCACACCGGCTGCCCGGCGGCGAGGGACTTGGGAACATCCAGCAGACGCTGGTTCCGGCTGCCCCGGAAGCGGAGGGAGATGTCGTGCTCAGCCTCCACGAAGCGGCCATCCACCAGCACATCCAGCAGACGCAGCAGCTCGTCGGTGACTTCGCACCGCGCGTGGCAGGGGACTTTGCCGGTCAGCTGCTCCCAGGTGTAGCCGGAGTAGCACCAGACCGTTTTCTTCGGGTAAAGGGCTTTGAAATTTTGCACGAAGGTCACCAGCTCCCGCTGGTTCTCCGGCTCCATCGGCTCGCCGCCCAGCAGGGAGAGGCCCGTGATATAGTCCGGCTTGCAGGAGGCGAACACCTCGTTGCGGACGGGCTTGTCGAAGGGCTGGCCATAGCCGAAATCCCATGCCACCTCATTGAAGCAGCCGGGGCAGTGGTGGCGGCAGCCGGAAACGAAGACGCTGGTGCGGACGCCCGGCCCGTTGGCGATGTCGTAATATTTAATAGTCGCGTAGTTCATAAATCAGACCTGAAAGCAGAGCACGCTGCTTTGCCTTGCAATTTTTTTGTGCTTGGGTAGCTTGCCAATGGCTTTCCCCTTGTGAGAGCTGGCGCGAAGCGCCTGAGAGGGTCACAAGTGTAACACCCGATCCTTGATCTCCTGCGTCCGGCCCTGGTTCCAGAACTGGGTGCCGATATAGCCGCAGGTGCGGCGGGCGACATTCAGCTTGTTCTGGTCACGGTTGCCGCACTTGGGGCATTCCCACACCAGCTTGCCGTCGTCCTCGACGATCTTGATCTCGCCGTCGTAGCCGCAGCACTGGCAGTAGTCGGACTTGGTGTTCAACTCGGCGTACATGATGTTGTCGTAGATGAACTGCAGCACGCTCATGACCGCCTCGAGGTTGTCCTGCATATTGGGAACTTCCACATAGCTGATGGCACCGCCCGGAGACAGCTTCTGGAACTCGCTCTCGAACTTCAGCTTGGTGAAGGCGTCGATGTGCTCGGAGACATGGACGTGGTAGCTGTTGGTGATATAGTTCTTGTCGGTGATGCCGGGTACGATGCCGAACCGCTTCTGCAGGCACTTGGCGAACTTGTAGGTGGTGGATTCCAGCGGGGTGCCATAGAGGGAGTAGTCCATGTTCTCGGCCTTCTTCCACTCGTTGCACTTGTCGTTCATGTGCTGCATCACGCTGAGGGCGAAGGGCTTTGCGCCGGCGTCGGTGTGGCTCTTGCCGGTCATATACTTTACGCACTCATACAGGCCGGCGTAGCCGAGGCTGATGGTGGAGTAGCCGCCGAAGAGCAGCTTGTCGATCTTCTCGCCCTTCTTGAGGCGGGCCAGTGCGCCGTACTGCCACAGGATGGGGGCGGCGTCGCTGGGGGTACCCAGCAGGCGCTTGTGGCGGGCCTGCAGAGCGTGGTGGCAGAGGGCCAGACGCTCGTCGAATATCTTCCAGAACTTATCAAAGTTGCCGCCGGAGCTGAGGGCCACGTCCACCAGATTGATGGTCACGACGCCCTGATTGAAGCGGCCATAATACTTGGGCTTGCCGGTCTCGGGGTCAACATAGGGGGTCAGGAAGCTGCGGCAGCCCATGCAGGTGTAGCAGTGGCCCTCGCCATTCTTGTCTACCTTCAGCTCGAGCATCTTCTTCTCGGAGATATAGTCGGGGACCATCCGCTTGGCGGTACACTTGGCAGCCAGCTCGGTCAGGTAGTAGTAGGGGTCGCCGGGGTGGATGTTGTCCTCTTCCAGCACATAGATGAGTTTGGGGAAGGCGGGAGTGATCCAGACACCGGCCTCGTTCTTCACACCCTGATAGCGCTGACGGATGGTCTCCTCGATGATGATGGCGAGGTCAGCTTTCTCCTGCGCGTTGCGAGCCTCGCCCAGATACATGAACACGGTGATGAAGGGGGCCTGACCGTTGGTGGTCATGAGGGTGACGACCTGATACTGGATGGTCTGGACGCCGCGGTTGATCTCGCTGCGCAGGCGGCGTTCCACGATCTCACGCTTGCGCTCGGCAGAGACATCCAGACCTTCCATCTCGGCCTCGACCTCGGCAGCGATCTTCTTGCGGGAGACGTCCACGAAGGGGGCAAGATGGGTCAGGCTGATGCTCTGACCGCCATACTGGTTGGAAGCCACCTGTGCAATGATCTGGGTAGCGATGTTGCAGGCGGTAGAGAAGCTGTGGGGCTTCTCAATATAGGTGCCGGAGATGACGGTGCCGTTCTGGAGCATATCGTCCAGATTGACGAGGTCACAGTTGTGCATGTGCTGGGCAAAATAGTCGGAGTCGTGGAAGTGGATAAGGCCTTCCTGATGCGCCTTAACGATCTCCGGGTCCAGCAGCAGGCGGGCAGTCAGGTCTTTGGAGATCTCACCGGCCATATAGTCGCGCTGGACGCTGTTGACGGTGGGGTTCTTGTTGGCGTTCTCCTGCTTGACTTCCTCGTTCTGGCACTCGA
>ENA-OWXQ01000372-OWXQ01000372.1-human-gut-metagenome-genome-assembly--contig:-NODE-372-length-23705-cov-21.3525_pt1 | contig 23705 bp, 24 predicted proteins | sample MGYA00249246_ERZ652059 | MGnify/ENA primary metagenome ERZ652059 (study PRJEB26925, sample SAMN05827064) | human gut metagenome | biome: ENVO:2100002; feature: ENVO:00000062; material: ENVO:00002003...
TGCGCCGTCTGGACGGTACAAAGATTTCTGCCGGTATTTCCTACAAGAAACTTTCGCTTCTTGAGAAGCGAAAGATGTTTTTAACTGAACTGAGAAAGGAGGGCCGCGATTCCTCCCGCGTCTGAAGACGCGGGTTTCCTCGCGGAATTTCTATGAAGAAGGTTTTCTTATCAGCTCTTACAACGGCTGCCGCAGCGGCCTTTCTTTCGGTCGGTACGGCTTACGCTGCCGGCAACACTACGATTGACTCCTTTAACGAAGCCAAGAAAACGCTGGAGCGAAAGGTCTACATGGATCACCGTGTGACTTTCTACTGCCGTGCGGTCTTTGACTCGCGCAAAAGCATTACGCTGCCGGACGGTTTTACGACGCCCAAACACGAAAAGCGGGCGCGGCGCATTGAGTGGGAGCACGTCGTGCCGGCGGAAAACTTCGGGCGCTTTTTTAAAGAGTGGCGTGAGGGCGATGCCAAGTGCGTGGATAACCGTGGCAGGAACTTTAAGGGCCGCAAGTGCGCGGAAAAGGTGAACGAAGAGTACCGCTACATGCAAAGCGACATGTATAACCTTTATCCGGCAATCGGCGCCGTCAATGCGCTGCGCAGCAACTATAACTACGCGATGCTGCCCGCAGCCAAGGTGACGTTCGGCACGTGTCCAATGAAGATCGAAGACCGCCGCGCTGAGCCCCCGGAATACACCCGCGGCACGATCGGCCGCACGATGCTTTATATGGCGGACAGTTACCCCAAGATGCGGCTTTCAGATCAGCAGCGAAAGCTCGCCGAAGCCTGGGCCAAACAGTATGCGCCTGACGCTTGGGAGTGCACCCGCGCCAAGCGCATTGCGCGGCTTCAGGGTAATGGAAACAAGTTTGTTGCGGAAGCCTGCCGTAAAGCAGGGCTCTACTGATCTCTGTTGTTTCGTCTGTGAGCAGGGCGGCGTGCCCGACGCTGCCTGCTCACAATCATCCCCTGCGGCCATCGCAAGACTGTGGCTGACGCCGTCAACCTGCAGCACGGAGACGAGGTCATACCAAGGTGCGTCCGATAAGCCGTCTTTACCGACAAAGAAACTGAAAGTCTTACCGTGCGCATCGGTGTTGCCGATGACGGTGTTAAAAAGCAGCCAGTCCAGAAGGGACGCAGCCGTCCGTGCCCGAAGTGCGGGATCAGCAAACCGCACGAGAGAAAAAAGCCGCACAAGACTCACGCCGGTACGGATGGCGGCAACATCTCGGCTGTCTCCGAACGGCCGCTCGTACTTGTAGGCAGAGGTAAGGCCCAAGGCCTGACAGGCGTCAATGACGTGCCGGCGCCACACGCGTTTCTTGCCGGCGCGCAACTCCGTTTTCCTGTCAAAGCGAAAACCTTCCAGAACACGGTGTTCTCCCATGCGGAAAAGCCGGGCTTGAGCAACAGGATGGCCGAGTGCACGGGCGAGCTCCAGTGACAGAAATTCGTTGATGGCGAGAAACGGAGAGCCCTTCGGCTCAAACTTCAGAATCCGGTCGGAGGCAATTGTTGAGCCTTCCGCAAGCACATGGCGGCCGTCAGTCATCAGGAGGTTGAGTTTGGGCTGGGCGCCGGCAACCGTCACGCGCGGCCGGTTGTCCCAGAGATCCATGGGATGCGTGTCAGGCGCTTCGATGCGGCTTGTAATTTCAGCGGCCGTGACCGGGCGGATTGCCTCCCTGACTTCGCCAGAGGTATCGGCCGTGAGCCTCATGGCACCTGGAAGATCGTAGCCTAACTTAAGCACCAGGCCGATTTTGTTGCCTGCCGAGATCTGTGTTGCCAAAACCAGGTTTTCAAAGGCCCGGCTTTCAGGCAGCATGTTTTCAAAAAAGGCAGTGACGGCGCGGGAGTCGGCAGGCCCGGTGAGAGGAAGCGCCGGGCTTAAGGCAAAGCCCGAGGCTTTCCAGTCATCCGTGTAGGTAAGGACCGGATCTTCGGGCGTGAGTTGTACACGGGCGGCGAGCCGGTTGCCCACCCAAATGCCGGCGGACTCAGAACCAGACAATCTCATCCGCCTTTTCCGGCTCCGGAGCAGTGATATTGAGCGTGCAGCCCAGAAGTCCGCAAACGGCAAGCACTGTGGACACCCGCACATCGCGGCCTTTTTCCAGCGCAATGCGTGTCTTTTTGGTAATGCCGGTCATGTCGGAAACCGCATCGAGCGTGAGTTTCAAGGCTCTGCGCCTTTTGTGTACCGCTTCGCCCAAAGTAGCGGCCGCCGTGTCGTCGGTAAAAAGCACGGGGGTTGTGCTTTTTTGTTGGCTGTCAGTGAATTGAGCACTGAAAACGATAAATAGTGTAGTAAAGGATACTTTTATCGTGTCCAAAACAAAAAGTGTAGAAAAAGATACTTTCTGTTTTCCGGTCTGATTCGGACGGCTTCAGAGATCCGGGATGCAGGCAAAGACTGCAGCGGTGCCGTTTTTCTTTGTATGCAGCCGTTACCCGGCTACATGGCCTATGCAACGCGCTTTTATAATCTTTCCGCTTTTTCGGGCACGCCTTGGTGTGCTCTCAGTACTGACTACGACACTCTCAGGAAGAATTTCCCATGTTTGAATACAGCAAAACTGCCGCCGTCACCGACGCCGAAGTCTGGAAGTACATCGAAGACGAAATGCAGCGTCAGGAACAGCACATCGAAATGATTGCAAGCGAAAACTATGCTTCGCCTGCCGTGATGTCTGCCCAGGGCAGTCAGCTCACCAACAAGTACGCCGAAGGCTATCCCGGCAAGCGTTACTACGGCGGCTGCCAGTTCGTCGACGAAGTCGAGCGCATTGCCATTGCCCGCGCAAAGAAACTCTTCTGCGAACCCGCGGGCGTTGAGATGGCCGTAAACGTGCAGCCTCATTCGGGCGCTCAGGCCAATGCCGCGGTCTTTATGGCGGTTCTCAATGAGGGCGACACCTTCATGGGCATGAGTCTTGCCGACGGCGGCCACCTCTCTCACGGTATGCACCTTAATTTCTCCGGCAAGTTCTTCCACTGCGTGCCCTACGGCCTCGGAGAAGACGAAAAGATCGACTACGATGAAGTCGAGCGCCTTGCCCAGGAAGCCAAGCCCAAGCTCATCGTGGCCGGGGCTTCGGCTTATTCCCTCAAGATTGATTTCAAGCGCTTTGCCGAGATTGCGCATAGCGTCGGCGCCCTTTTGATGGTTGATATGGCGCACTACGCCGGGCTTATCGCCGCAGGCGTCTACCCGAGCCCCTTCGGCTACGCCGACATTGTGACGACCACGACGCACAAGAGCTTGAGAGGTCCGCGCGGCGGCATCATTTTCTGCCGTCCGGAACTTGAAAAGAAGATCAATTCCGCGGTGTTCCCGGGCATGCAGGGCGGTCCCCTGATGCACGTGATTGCCGCCAAGGCCGTGGCGCTCGGTGAAGCGCTTACACCGGAATTTAAGGCCTACGGCGAGCAGGTTGCCAAAAACGCGAAGGTCCTGGCGGAAGAACTCACCAAGCGCGGTCTGCGGATCGTTTCCGGCGGTACCGAAAGCCACGTGATGCTCGTGGACCTCAGAGCCAAGCGCTTAACCGGCAAGGCCGCTGAAGCGCTTCTCGGAGAAGCCCACATCACGGTGAACAAAAACGCCATCCATAACGATCCGGAAAAGCCCTTTGTCACCTCGGGCCTGCGCCTCGGGACCCCTGCGATGACCACGCGCGGCTTTAAGGAAGAAGAAACGCGCGAAACCGCGAACCTCATTGCGGATCTTTTGGACGCCCCCGAAGATCCCGCGGTGCTCGCCCGCGTGCGTGAAGCCGTGGACCGGCTCACCGCGAAGTTCCCGGTCTATCGCATGTAATCAGTCTGTCAGCGGGCTTATAAGCCCGCCTGACATGGACCGTCCGAAGCATCCGCTTGCAAAATCGGTGCGCTTCGGGCGGTTTTTTTGCGGTTTACGGTCTCATCCCGCATACAATTAAAGGATGCACACCCGAAAGACACCATATCCAGTGGTTGCCTGCGGCGTGCTTCGGCACAGATTGCGCCGTTTGTTTTGGGAGAGAAGGCATGCGCTGCCCCTACTGTAAGGCCAAGGATTCGGCTGTTATTGATTCACGTGCGAGTGAGGACGGATTCTCGATCCGCCGCCGACGGCAGTGCGAATCCTGCGGTAAACGCTTTACAACCTTTGAGCGTGCTGAGCTGAACCTCCCGACGGTCGTTAAGCGTGACGGCGGGCGCTGCGAGTTTGACCGCGAAAAACTCAAGGGCTCGATGCGCCTTGCGTTAAGAAAGCGTCCGGTAACGATGGAGGCGATTGAAGCCTCGATTGACGCGATTGAACTGGCGCTCATGACCATGGGCGAAAAAGAAGTTCCGAGCGCCAAAATAGGCGAACTCGTTTTAAAAGAGCTCAAAAAGCTCGACAGCGTTGCTTACATCCGCTTTGCAAGCGTTTACTTTAATGTCGATAAACCCGAGGGTTTCCGCAATCTGATGCGCGACCTCGAAGCCACGCAGCACAACAAATGACGGACGTTAAAGACATTAAGGCTGATCCGGCCGATGAATTCTGGATGCGGCAGGCGCTTGAAACCGCGAAAAACGCCGAACTCATTGCGCCTCCGAATCCGGCGGTGGGCTGTGTGATTGTGAAAGACGGCGTTGAGCTCGGAAGGGGCTCAACGCAGGCGCCGGGCTCAGCGCACGCTGAAATCAGTGCGATTAACGACGTATACGCCAAGGGTATGACGCCTGAAGGTGCCACGTTTTATGTGACGCTTGAACCCTGCTCGCACTACGGAAGAACCCCTCCCTGCGCACTGCGCCTGATTAAGGAAAAGGCGGCGCGCGTGGTGGTGGGAACCACTGATCCCAATCCCCTTGTGGCCGGCCGCGGCATCGCGATGCTCAAAGACGCTGGTATTGCCGTCACAACGGGCGTTTGTGAAACCGAAGCGATTGAATCCAACATCGGCTTTATCACCCGCATGAAGCGGGGCACCCCCTGGGTACGGATGAAGCTTGCGGCCAGTCTTGACGGGCGCACGGCGCTTGAAAACGGGATGAGCCGGTGGATTACGTCAGAAGATTCCCGCGAAGACGGGCGGCTCATGCGCGCGCACTCTCAGGGGATTTTGACGGGTGTGGGAACCGTACGGGCGGACAATCCCCAAATGAACGTGCGGCTGCCCGGCAACTGGAAGGATCCGCCGAAATTTGTGTGCGACGCCCGGGGCTCGATACCCTCGGAAAGCCGGATTCTGGAAGGCGCCCCCTGCACGGTCTTTGTCGCCGAAAGCGCGTCAGAAGAAGCCGTGGAGCGGATCACGGCCGCGGGCGCTCAGACCGTGCGCGTTGCCGAAACCGAGCTCGGTAAGCTCGATTTGGGTGAAGTGCTTCACGAAATCGGGAAAAGAGAAGTCAATGTGCTTCATGTGGAAGCCGGAGCGAGGCTTTCGGGGTCGCTGATGACCGCGGGCCTTGTGGACGAAATTGTTCTTTATGTGGCGCCCTGCTTTATGGGCAGCGGCAAGGTTCTCGCGAGCCTTCCTCACTTTGAGCGCATGCAGGATATCTACCGCTGGCGGTATCACGCCGTGGCAACGGCCGGCAGTGACCTTAAAATCGTGCTTCGCCCGCAGTCGTAAGACTGCTGGTGCGTAACGAAAACAGATTTTCAGACATCAGAAAGGAGTTTCTTGAATGTTTACCGGGATTATTCAGGCTGTGGGTAAGGTGCGCGAACCGGAAAAGCTCGGTGACGGCGTGCGCCTCACGATTAAGACTCCTGCGGAATTTCACCTCGAAGAGGTGCATGTCGGGGACTCGATTGCCGTTAACGGCGCCTGCATGACCGTGACCGGCATTGAAGGCGACTCCTTTACGATTGACGTAAGTGCCGAGAGCCTCTCCAAGACCGTTGGCCTTAACACCTTCGGGTTTGTGAACCTTGAAAAAGCCATGCGGCTCGGTGACCGTGTGGACGGCCATCTGGTGAGCGGACACGTCGACGGCGTCGGTCAGGTCGAAGTGATGGAACCCAAGGCCGAGAGCTGGCACTTGGTGATTCTTGCGCCCAAAAAGCTCTCTCCGTACCTTGCCTACAAGGGCTCTGTGACGGTTAACGGTGTGTCGCTCACGATTAACTCCGTGGAAGACACGCCGGTGGGCGCCCGTATTTCCATCAATCTCATCCCGCACACCGTGGAAGTGACGACCTTAAAGAGTCTGAAACCTCAGGACGGCGTGAATCTTGAGATCGACACGATTGCCCGTTACGTTGAGCGCATGATCAGCCTGCGCGACAACACGGACGATCTTTTCTAAACGAGAATTTTGCAACGGAGGCTTTCATGACGCTCTTATTTTCACCGCTCACACTGGGAAAACTGAAGCTTGTGAACCGCCTCTGTGTGCCGCCGATGTGCCAGTACCGCGCCAAAGACGGGGTGCTTCAGGCCTGGCACCGGGTGCATTATGGAAAATTGGCGGGGTCGGGTGCCGGGCTCGTCGTTGTGGAAGCAACGGCCGTGACGCCTGAGGGCCGCATCACGCCTGCGTGTCTCGGGCTCTGGAACGATGAGCAGACCGAGGCCTTTAAGGCGCTCACCTCGGAATGCCGCGCCGTAAGCCCCGAGACCAAACTCATGATTCAGCTCTCGCACTCGGGCCGCAAGGGAAGCCGTACGGTTCCCTGGGAAGAAAGCCGCTTTCTGACGCTTCAAGAGGGCGGTTTTGCGATTGAAGCGCCGTCCGCCGTCACGTGCGGAGAACCCGAAAGCCTGCCGCGGGAAATGACAGAAGATGATATTCACCGCGTGATTGACGCCTTTGCGGCGGCCGCAAAGCGCGCTCAGGCTGCAGGTTTTGACGGTATTCAGATTCACGCGGCGCACGGCTACCTCATTCATGAATTTTTGTCGCCGGTGACAAACCGCAGAACGGACGGCTGGGGCGGAAGCCTCGAAAACCGGATGCGCTTCGGGCTTGCCGTCATTAAGGCCGTGCGTGAAGCCGTGCCCGATATGGCGCTCGCGGTGCGCGTTTCCGCCACCGATTGGATCGAGGGCGGCTGGACGGTGGAAGATACCGTGGCGTTTCTCAAGGCCGCTCGGGTGCTTGGGTGCGATGCGGCGGATGTGAGTGCCGGAGGGCTTGATAAGGCGCAGCAGATGCCGGAACTCAAACCCGGCTATCAGGTCGAATACGCGCGCGTTGTGAAAAAAGAAACGGGGCTGGTGACCTTTGCCGTGGGACTTATCAAGGAGCCCCTGCAGGCTGAAGCCATTCTTGCCGCGGGGGAAGCCGACGGGATCTGCGTCGGCCGCGAGATGCTCAGAAACCCCAACTGGGGGTGGACCGCCGCACAGGCCCTGCACGCCATGGTGGCCTTTCCGCCGCCTTACCTTCGGGCCTTCTGATTTTCTTAGTATTTCGGCCAAGGCGCAGTGCCCGTGGCACGGGTAAGATTCCGCCTCATCTGAATGTATGAGTTAAAACGCGGCCTTGGTCCGCGGAAAAGTCTGATGGTACGATATTTTTCCTGCGCAGCCGCGCTCTGTCTCGGGGCCCTGGTTTTTCAGACGGCAGCCGCCGCTGACGCGCTTTCCTTTGACGAAGCCCGTGCGCTTTTTCACGAACGCTCCGATATCTTCCGCGCAGACGCCGCGGAAGTGGAGCGCGCCCGGTTAACGGCCGAAAGCGCCAAATGGCTTTCCGGTCCCAAGATCGACATGATGGCCATGCATATGGAAGGCCGCAAAGAGCTCGACCTTGATATTGACGTGCCCGCGAACCTGCAGGCGATGGGGCCGATGTTGGGGGCTGTTTTGGGCGTTGGTCCCATTTCCATCCCTTCAACGATTAACGTCGGCCAGGAGCTTGACTTGGGCGGGCCGCGCGCAACCATTCAGGCGTATTGGCCGCTTTATACGGGCGGGCGGATTTCCGCCAAGCAAAACGCGCTGGAGCAAAAAGTCCGGGAAGCCGATGCCGCCAAGAGTGAACGCTTTGAGATGAAGGACGCGGAACTTGCGGGCCGCTACTGGGGCGTGCAGCTTGCGCGTTCCGTGGAAAAGCTCCGAAGCGACATGCTCGCCGATGAAGAGGCGCAGCTCTTGCGTGCCGAGCGCTTTGAAAAGAAAGGGATGATTTCCAAAATTGAGCGCATGAGCGTGGAAGTTTCGCGCGATACGGCCCGCCGGGAACTGGCCTCAGCGCAGACGGGCGCGAGGGTCGCGGAAGCTGAACTCATGAGTGCACTCAGAGAAAAAACGCTCCCGGAACTGTCAACGCCCCTTTTCGTTCTCACCGGGAACTTGGGCGTACTGTCCGAATGGCAGAAAAAGGCGCGGCTTAACGCGCCGCTTCTCAGAAAAATCGATGCGCAGCGAAATCAGGCCGAAGAAGGAGTGAAGGCCGCGGAAGGGAATTTTCATCCCCAGGTCTTTGCCTTCGGCATGAAAAACCTGGTGAAACACTACCTCACGCCGGTGGAGCCGGACTGGATGGCCGGAATCGGCGTGAAGTTCACGCTTTTCAGTAACAGCGACCGCATGTCCGACATTGCGGCGGCAAGGCAGCTCGTCACCAAAGCTGAAGCCGCGCGCGCTGAGGCCGATAATGCCCTGATGACCGCGGTTGAAGTGGCGTTTCTGCAGACCACGCAGGCCCGTGAGGAATATGACCTCACGGCCTCGACCGTGGCGCTCGCCGCGGAAAACCTGAAATTGCGGCAGATAAGTTTTAACGAGGGGCTTTCCACGGCCCTGGACGTACGGGAAGCCCGCACGCAGTTAATCGGCGCGCAGATCGCGCAGCGTGCCGCCGCCTTTAAGTTTGTCGTTGCCTGGGTGCGGCTTCATGCCGCCAGCGGCGTGATGCCGGAATTCATGCAGACGCTCACGCGTGCGGACCTTGTGCCTGTTAAGTAAACGGATTAAAAATAAAAATGCAGTCAGCCAATCAGAAATTTTCCAAGCTTCCGGCCGTTATCGGGGGCGTTGTTCTTTTGGGCGCGGCCGCCTTTATCGGCTGGGGAATCTGGCAGGCGATGGCGCCGGTGGCGGTTCCTCTTCAGGGGATGATTGATGCCCGTACGGTTTCAGTGGCTGCAAAGGTTCCGGGGCGCCTTGCCAAGGTCCTTGTCAAAGAAGGAGACACGGTGACGGCGGGGATGCCCGTTGCGGAACTGGCGTTACCTGAAATCAATGCCCGTGTGGCGCAGGCCAAAGCCGTGGAGGCTGCGGCGCTTGCGAAGTCCGACCTTGCACAGGAGGGCGCGCGCACGCAGCAGATTGAAGCGGCGAAGGCTGACCTCCAGCGGGCGGCCGCAGCGGCGGCTCTTGCCAAAAACACCTTTGCCCGTATTGATGCGCTTTACAAGGAAGGCCTTGTGAGCGAACAGAAGTGGGATGAAGTCAGGACCCAGCTTTCGGGGGCCGAGAAGGTCAGGAAAGCCGCGTTTGAAAAATTGTCTGCCTTAAAGGAAGGCACCCGCACGCAGGAAAAGGCGGCCGCAAAGGCGCTTGCCGCGCAGGCTGCCGGGGGTGTGGCTGAAGCTGAGTCTTTGGCCGGTGAAGCTACGGTGCACGCCGTGACCGCGGGCGAAGTCACGCGCATCGTGATGCATGAAGGCGAAGTGGTTCCTGCGGGTTTTCCGTTGGTGCTTGTCACGGACCTCACCGACAGCTGGGCTGTTTTTAACGTCCGTGAAGATGAACTCCCCGGCATTGAAAAGGGAACGGTTTTAAACGCTTACCTGCCGGCTCTTAAAAAGACCGTCGCCTTTAAGGTCTACTGGATCAATCCCAGAGGCGAATACGCCGTGTGGCGCGCGACGCGACAGTCTTCCGGCTACGATATCCGCACTTTTGAAGTGCGGGCCCGCCCGGTTGAGCCCGTCGCAAACCTGAGGCCCGGCATGACGGTTGTGATTGAACGCAAGTAACCCGGGGGCACGATGCTCTGTTGGTTTAACCGTGTTGCGCGTGTGGCAGCCGCTGAAGTGCGGCAGGTTCTCGCGCACCGAGTGGAGTGGCTCACGGCCGTCGTTGTGCCGCTCATCTGGCTTGCGGTGTTAACGCTTGCGTTCGGGCCGGGGCTGATGACGCAGTTGCCCGTGGGGCTCGTTGACGCCGATAAGTCGGCTGCCTCGCGCGAAGTCGTTGAGGCCCTGTCCGCCATTCCCTCGGTGCAGTTCAAGTCCTTTGAGTCCACACTGGAAGCCGATAGGGCGCTGCGCGGCGCCAAAATCTACGCAGTGCTTACCATCCCTCCTGACTTTGAGCGGGAACGCCGCCGCGGGGTGGGTGCCCCTGTGGTGCTTGAAATCAACAAGACCTATTACGCGATCGGCACGATTCTGGAACTTGACGTCAAAACAGTGCTTGCCGCACAGAAGGTCGCCAATTTGGCCGTGCGCATGACTCAAAAAGGCGGAAACTTCACGGAAAATGCCAAAAATCTGCGCGTGACGATGCCCGAAGTCTATTTTCTCGGGAACACTGGCTTTAACTTCGTGGCCTACCTGCTCCCCACACTCATTCCGGGCGTGATGGCATTGGCTGCCCTTTTGGCGTTTGTCAGTACGCTCGTGCGTGAGTGGCGCACGGGGCGCGTGAGAGGACTTCTGAAAACCGCCGGGGGATCGGTGACCGCGGCGGTTGCGGGGAAACTTGCGCCGTGGCTTGCCTTCTGGCTTTTGATGTCCTGCATCTGGGTCGCGGGCTTTGCGGGCTGGGGCGGCTGGGGAACGGCCGGCCCCGTGATTCTCTGGTTTACGGCCGCGTGGCTTCTCATACTTTCGATGGCCGCGCTTGCTGTTCTTGCGGTTGCCGTGTCGCCCACCTGGGTGATTGCGCTTTCCTGCTCGATCTGCCTCATTGCCCCGACCTTTCCCTTTACCGGGTTTTCGTTTCCGCTCGACTCAATGACGGCGGGCGCGCGTGTCTTCGGGATGCTTTTGCCTCTCACGCACTTTCTGGAAGCGCAGGGCCAGATTTGGGTGCTGGGGTCTCCGCTGGACGCCATAGCGAAAAAGGAACTTTTGATGTGCCTTTTCCCTGCGGTCTTTTTCACCGCGGGCCTTTTGATTCTTTCGGTGCGGATGAAGTCCTGGAAGGGCAACGAACTCGCCGCACGTGATGTGCCGGCAGTAACGGCAAAGTACCGGGAGGAACTCACGGGGTTTTGGCGCACCTTTGCGCTTACCTTAAAAAAGATATTCATTTCCCGCGACACCATTGCGGTTTTCGGTGCGGCCGTTGCCTTTTACCTTCTCTTTTACGGCTGGCCCTACAGCACGCAGCAGATTGAAAACGTGCCGGTGGGGGTGGTGGACTTGGACAGAAGCCCGGCTTCAAGGTCGCTCATTTCTGAGCTTGACGCGGCAAGCACCTCCAAAATTGTGTTTGTGGTGCACGATGAAGCCGAAGGGCTTGACGCCTTTAAGCGCATGAAGGCCGATACCCTCATCACGATTCCGCACAATTACGCCGAGGAACTTGCGCGCGGCAGAAACGTCACCGTAAACGTTTTGGGTAACGGCGCGTACCCCGTTAAAACCCGTGCCGTGCAGGCAACGATTGCCCGCATTGTCGGGGACAAGGAAGAGCGCATGAATCATGCCTCCTGGATGACGGCGGGGGTTTCTCCGGAACTTCTTGCGGCGGCGTCCCGCCAGGCACCCGACATCATCGTGAAGTACCGCTTCAACGAGATTTCCGGTTACGGCAACTACACCGTGCCGATGGTGGGGCCGCTCATTATTCAGGCGGTGCTGTTTTTCGGCGTGGGGCTGTCTTTCGGAGGGTGGCTCAATGAAAAGCCGCGCCAGCGCTTTATCCGTGATGCGGTCAGAAACCCTTTTTACGGGGCCGTGGCGGTGTTTCTTGCGTTTTGGTCGGTGGCGCTCGGGTGGTTTTTGTACATGCAGGGCTTTGACTTCTCGTTCGGGGAGTACGGGGCCATGCAAAATCCGTTTGCGGTGTTTTTGGTCGCCTTTTGCTTTACGGCGGCCGTGACCGCCTTTGCCATGGCAGCGGCCACGCTGACCGGAAACGGGTGGACGGCGCCCGCGGTGGTCATCATGTCGGCGCCGGTGTTCTTTATTTCGGGGGCCGTGTGGCCCCTGGAAAACCTCAACCCCTTCGTGCAGGGCTTTGCGCAGCTTATTCCCACGACGCCCGGGATTGTGGCTTCTGCCGCTGCCGCGCAGGACGGTGCGGCGACGGCGGATATTCTGCCCGCGTGCCTGCAACTGGTGCTTCTGACGGCGCTTTACCTCACATTTCTCTTTTGGCGGCTGTTTGCGGTGCGCCGCAATGCTTTGTAAATACAGTAATTTTTTCAATTTACTCAATGCGCACGGGTAATTTACTCAGTCGGCTGAGTAAATTTACTCAATCGACTGAGTAAACGGCAGAAAGGATGTTTGAACGCGAAGAAGTTGCTGTTTTAAGAAGCCGTCTGGCTGAGCCGCGCCGCCGCATCCAGATCGTTTCCGGTCCGCACGGTGTCGGTAAGACAACAGCCGTGCAGCAGGCAACCGAGGGACTTCAGGTGCCCGTGCTCTTTGCGTCTTGTCCGCAGGACGCGCGACGAAGTCCGGTGTGAGTGAGGTTTGGCAGATGGCCCGGCAGATGATGGCGGCACAGAGGGCGCCGGAACTCGTTTTGGTTCTGGACGGCATTGATGCGGTTTTTGACTGGCGCGAGGCGGTGAAGTGCGAGTGGGATACGGATGGCCACAATGGAGGATGTAAGGTTTTTTGTGTCCGGGCGATAATAGCGCTCCCGTAGGGCGCGAAAGGAATCACGGTGGCACACCGTACACCCAAAATAAACGACACCGTAAAATTTACCGACCAGCAGCAGGCCATTCTGAACGATGCCGCAGAGCAACTGATGGAAGCCGGCGGCTTAACGGCCTTAACGCAGGCTCATTTCAACGAAGCGATGAAGATCGTAGCCCAACGCTTCATCAACGCCGCCCTGTAAGGGGAACTGAAGCACCATTTGACACAGGAAGACGAAAATCTCAACGAAGAGGAATCGGCGGCTGAGCGCGTTGAAAACAAACGCAATGGGTACAGCAAGAAAACGCTTCAGCATTGTGCACTCAGGCGCCGTCGGTCACCTTGTAGAAAAGGCGCGCAAGACTCATGTCGACGCCCTCGGGCGGCACAAGCGCGATGACAGCGAAAAAAGCAGCGCAAGCCACACGCAAAACTGAAGAAAGTCAGCAGGGCGCGCAATGCGGGGTAAAGAAAAAGAGAAGGCTTTCATGGTGAGTGAAAATCTTCTTTTTGGTGCGTCAAAAACGCGTCAAAGTCGCGTTAAAGCCGCGTGAAATGCCGTAACAGAAGCAAAATCCGGAAAAACGCCCGAAGGCATTTTCCGGATTGTGAGAAAGGCTTAAATCAGTCCTTGTTCTTGCGGTTTCTGAAGAAGTTCGCTTTTTCGATGTCGTTGGTGCGCACCGTAAAGAGATCGTTCATGAGGCGTTCCACGAGCTCTTCGGTTTCGGCAAAAATCCGCAAGCTGAAGTTCTGCAGAAGATCATCGGCAGCCTTCTTGTCCGTGGCGGCAAGTTCCGTGTAAGCCGCTTCAAAAACCTGCATGCGTGCGGCAATCTGGGTTTCGTGATCGGCAAAGGCCTTTTTGACGATCGGCGCAAGCTTCGGGTAGTCCGTCATCGCAAGCGTCTGAAGCTTGCGGAACTTCCAGTAAAGCGACACCGAGTCGGCGTGATCGGTCCCCATGCCGAAGTGAAGCGGCACGGACTTGAGGCCCTGATAGAAGGGCATGAAGCAGGAGAGATCGGCCATACCGAAGGCGATGTAAATAACGCAGCCGATTTCCTTGGGCATGTTGGGTCGGACCTGCAGGATGTGCGCTTCATACGTTCTGAAAACGCTGATCGGACGCCAGGGTTCGTTGCCGTTTAAGCCGTTGGAATACGGATCGTGATCGGTGCCTTCGTAGTGGTTTCTGAGGCAGAACTTCAGATCATCCACCGTGATCTTCGCTTCGGGCTTGAGGTAAACCGCGAAGTTGCGGCCGTCGTCCACGGGCTGCTCGATCGAGGGGTTAAAGTGCTTCTGCATCACCCAGACGCGCGGATCGTTGTAGACACGGTCGCGGCTGTCGTCACGGGTGTAGGCCGCGGCAAAGTCAAAGTCGCCCTTTGCCGGATCGTAAAAGCCGTGTTCGGCGGCAAACTTCACGACGTTTTTGCTCGCCATCATCCCCGGGCATTCCGGAGAGTACTTCCTCAAACGGCCCTGGTTGCCGGTTGCCATGTACTTTTCCGGCGGGCAGCGGTGGGCAAGCCACTGATGCGCCGTGCCGGTTTCAAGGTACCAGACGTCCTTATCATCGATAAAGCCCACACCAAAGCCTTCAGCGGCACCGATCTCTTCGATGATGCTCCCCAAAAGTGCGCAGGCTTCTTTCGCAGACGACGCGCGCGGCAGAATCACGTCCGGAATATCGTCTTCGCTGATGCCGGTTTCTTTGTTCCAGGGATCAACCAAAAGGGCGTCATCGCGGGCAAAGATGGATTCGGTGCCGGTGAGACCGACGCCTAATTCATTAAAGCCCACGGCGCCGTGCAGCTGCGTTTTCCAGTTTGCAACCGTCGTAAAGCGCAGGCTGTGCGCAGGCAGCGGATACGTGAAGTTGTTGAGCCCGTGGTGTGCGGCGCAGCTGTAGACGCTGCCTACGGGGTTATCGCAGGATTCGTGAATGATGAAGTGCTGGGCCTTCATGGCGGAGCTGTCCGCGCTGCGGGCAATCATGAAGGAGCCGTCGGCGGTGGCTTTCTCTCCGACAACAACAGAAGTACACATGGGTGAAATTTCCTCTGTTTAAAAGTGGATTTTGAGAATAGGCAAAAAGCCTTAGATCCGGGGCATTGTAGAGGAAAGGAAGTGTTAGGGGGATTTCGAAAAAGGCCTTGTGTCAGGAGAGGAAAGCGAGTGAAGGGATTCTTGGAAAAAGAAGCTGACGGTCGGAGCCGTCAGCTTCCTCAATGCGTTAAAGGGCGTGAATTACTCAGAGGCCGGTTTCGCGCGTTTTCTGCCGGCCTTTTTAAATTCTTCCCAATCGAGCGGATCCCCGTCATAACGAACCGACCCCAGGCGCGTGAAGTCATTGTCGCCGGCTTTTTTGCGAAGAAGCGGCTGCAAAAGCTTCAGGATTCTGTCGCCCGTAACTTTCAGTGAATGCTGCTCGGCATTTTTCCTGCAGCCCTCCTGCCACTTTTCCGTGTTGTCGTAAAGCTCATAGAGCGCATCGGCCCAGGGGCGACACTCTTCTTCGCTCGGCAGTACAAGCCAGTTTTCGTCTTTGCCCTGATTTGATTCAGGAACGGGAAGCGTAATGCCGCCCGTACCAACCGCTTCCGGAATGCCGCCGCTTTGCGAAGCAAGCACCGGAATACCGTTCATGGTGGCCTCCGTTGTCACGCGGCCCCAGCTCTCATACCAAAGGGAGGGCGCAACGAGCACCTTGGTGGTTGCGTAGATCTCGGAGACGTTAAACGTTGCATCGCGCAGTGCAATGTTTTTAAACGTCTGATTCTGAAAGGCCGAACCCACTTCGCCGCCCGGCTTTTTAAGTGCCCGCAGGGCATCGGCAAACTTCTTGCGGCTTTCCACCACCATAAAGGAGATGTCGGGCCGTTCTTTATTGGCCATGAGAATCAAGCGCGCAACAATCGCCACGCCCTTGGCAAAGGCCGGGTTAATGAATGTGACGGTCTGAGGGTTGCGTGTTTTAGCGGTGACGAGATCCGCATTGATACAGATGCCGTACGGGTGAATGGTGAGTCCTTCGGTTTCTTTGTAGATTTTGGCTGTAGCTTCCGAGTCCGTGAGCACCATGTCGTGCAGCGGGAAGCGGTAATGATGATGGTTGCCGTTAAAGACGTGGTAGACGGTCGGGATACCGAAGGTGCGCGCTTCCATCCACAGGGACCGACAAAGTGCATCACACCCGTAGCCCATCACGAGGTCGGGCTTAAAGGTTCTCAGTACCTCGGTGTACTTGTTGAGGAAGTTTGTTTCCTCTTCGTGCGTCATCTCGTTCCAGACGGTCGAATGAAAGCCCGTAAAGAACCAGTGCGTGATGGGATTTTCGGGATTGGCGGAACTGTCCTTGTTGATCAGCACGGCCTTACCTTCGTTTTGCTTGATCTGTTCGGCAAGGTTTGGGATGCGGGCGGCACCCGCGGGATCATCAAACACACCGCCGCAGAAGGTGGCGGTGTCAATCCCGCGGCGGGAGAACTCCTGCAGCAGCGAATAGATCTGCATGGAGGCGCCGTTACTGACGTCGAAAACGGTCTGCGGACAGGCAAAAAGAATGCGGTAAGGACGTTTTGTGGCCATGATGGACTAAAAAGAAAAACAGATAAAACGGGTACAGGACTTCAGGCTGCCAATGCAAAGGTTTTGGCGGCGGAGATGGTCACGGCAGCAGAGCCGGAGGAACCGACAGACGACACAAAGCCGGCGAAGCGTTGTGCTTTACCGGCTTTGGAAAGTGATGGGGTGAGAAGCAGTGCAGCGGGCAGAGTGTCCGCTGCGAAAGGCAGGAAGTTACTGTTCGGCTGACTTTTTACTGATGGTGCGTTTCCTGTGGGCAGGCTGCCTGAAGTTTTCCCAGTCGAGCGGATCCCCGTCGTAACGCACGGACCCCAGACGCGTAAAGTCGTTGTCTCCGGCCTGCTTTTTGAGAAGCGGCTTGAGAAGCTTGAGCAACCGGTCCCCCGTCTTTTTGAGCGAATTCTTCTCGGCGTTTTTGGCGCAGCCGCTGTGTCCCCCCCCCCTTGCGTCCACTTCTCGGTGTGGTCGTAAAGATCATAGAGGGCATCAGCCCACGGGCGGCACTCTTCTTCGGACGGAAGCACCAGCCAGTTTTCATCGGGCCCCTGGTTTGATGCGGGCTTTTCAAGCGTAATGCCGCCGGTGCCTACGGCTTCCGGCAGACCGCCGCTCTTACTGGCAAGCACAGGGATGCCGTTCATCGTGGCTTCGGTTGCAACGCGCCCCCAGCTTTCATAGCAAAGGGACGGCGCAAGGAGCACCTTTGTTGTCGCATAGATTTCGGAGACGTTGTACGTGGCATCACGCAGCGCAATGTTCTTAAACGTCTGGCTCTGAAAGGCCGAACCCACTTCGCTGCCCGGCTTTTTAAGTGCCCGCAGGGCGTCGGCAAACTTCTTGCGGGTTTCAACGACCATAAAGGAGATGTCGGGGCGCTCTTTGTTGGCCATGAGAATGAGACGTGCAACAACCGCCACGCCCTTGGCAAAGGCGGGATTAATGAAGGTCACCGTCTGGGGATTGCGCTGTTTTGCAACCACGAGGTCGGGGTTGATGACGTTACCGAATGGATGCACCGTGAGGCCGTCTTCATCCTTATAAAGTTTGGCGGTGGCTTTGGAATCACACAGCACGATGTCGTGCAGCGGGAAGCGGTAGTGATGGTGGTTGCCGTTACAAATAATGTAGGCAGTCGGAATCCCGAAAGAGCGTGCTTCCATCCACATCGAGCGGCAGAGTGCATCACAGCCGTAGCCGATCACCAGATCGGGCTTGAAGGTGCGCAGCACCTCGGTGTATTTGTTGAGAAAGTTCGTTTCCTCTTCGTGCGTCATCTCGTTCCAGACGGTCGAGTGAAAGCCCGTGAAGAACCAGTGCGTGATGGGGTTTTCGGGATTGGCGGAACTGTCCTTGTTGATGAGCACGGCCTTGCCCTGATTCTCCTTAATCTGCTCAGCCAGATTCGGAATGCGCGCGGCACCCGCAGGATCGTCAAACACACCGCCGCAGAAACTGGCGGCTTCGATGCCGCGGCGGGAAAACTCCTGCAGCATCGAGTAGACCTGCATGGAGGCGCCGTTACTCACATCGAAAACGGTCTGGGGGCAGGCAAAGAGAATACGTGACGGACGGGCTGTCATGGCGGCGGCAAAAACAAAGAGTCGGGACAGAAACTACTTATTTTAAAGGCGGGGCCGAAATTTTGAATTCTTTCGGCAAGGGCGCGGTAGCAGTGCTTTGCCCGGGCTTTTCGGAGCCTTTTCCTTTTCTGCCGACTTCCTGCCTTTTTCTCTCACGAGCGGATCAATTGCAGAATCGGACAGTAGCTTTGTATGCCAATAAATACGGGGCCAGGTGGTTTGTAAACACAATGTTCTGCTGATTTTTCGTCAGAAAATGTGACTTGCCTGAATCTCTCCGACTGAAGACAATATGCAGCAAAAGAGGTTTTTTCGGAGCAGAGAAATGACGGAATGCGCTTCCCCGATCATCGATGAGATCAGGCGCCTTGTGATGCAGTACGCGGCGGACAAGACCGGTCCGCAGATCGAATCCCCGATTGACGGGCTCTTTTTCTCCGTGCGCTACGGCAGCACGGGAACGTGCACGTGTTCGGTGTATGAGCCGTCGGTTGCACTGATGCTGCAGGGCCGCAAGATGACGACGGCCGGCACGCGCGTTTATACCTACGGCCGCGGAGACCTCCTCATCACCTCCATGGACGTGCCCACGACCTATCAGGTTTTGGAAGCCTCGCCCGACAAGCCCTTTGTCGGGATAGGCATCAGGATCGACGCGGTGGTGATGACGGACCTCATCCGGCAGCTGCCGTTGGAGGACGATGTAGCTGACGACGCCTCCGTGCGCGCGATTACGCTTTGCCGCGCCGAAGCCGCGCTTGAAGAAGACTTTCTGCGTCTTGTGCAGATTCTGGATTCCCCGCGGGAATGCAAGTTCAGGGCGCCGCTTATTATCCGCGACATCTATTCCCTGCTTCTTTTGGGGGAACACGGGGAGAGCATCCGCAGAATCTTCACCAATAACTCGCGCTCAAGCCGCATTTCGCAGGCAGTGGGCTGGCTCAGAGACAACTACCGCGAGCCCTTAAGCGTGGAGGCGCTCGCAGACCGCGTGCATATGTCGGTGTCGTCCTTTCACCGACATTTTAAGAGTGTGACAAGCGTCAGTCCCCTGCAGTTTCAAAAGCGCCTGCGCTTGAGCGAAGCCCAGCGGCTCATGCTCACCGAAGGCAAGGACGTTGCCACTGCGGCCTACGAAGTGGGCTACGCGAGTCCCACGCAGTTTTCCCGTGAATATAAGCACGCCTTTGGGGAAGCCCCGGGCAGAGACATTGAAGCGCGCCGCAGGCTTGTGGAGTGCCCCGTGAGCTGTCAGGCGCCGCAGGCGGCTTAAGCCTTCGTTTTTTCGCTGATGCGCTCTGCGATATAGGTAACGACAAGGAGCATTCGGTAGCGGGCCACGGCAGAAAGAGTGAGACCGATTGCGACAAGCACCATGTCGCTGGCGTACGAGGCGGCTTCAGGCTTGTCGGTGTAACCGAAGGTCATCGCGAGCATAAAAATCACGGCAAAGGCGGTGACCGCGAGCGCTCTGCGGAAGGCCGAGCGGCAGATAATCCCGGGCTCATCCGTGATGTTGCCTTTGAGAAGCCCTCTGACGGCTGCGTCCACGGGCACGGCCCGCATCAGTTTTTTTTCGGAGAGAAAGACGCCCGCGGCGCGCATTCTTTCCTGCACTTCGCGGTATTTTCCTTCAAAGCGCAGCGCCCACTTGGGGTAAAAAAGGCGCAGACACTGAAACAGCAGGTAAAAAAGCGCCAGCGCAAAGCAGAAGGTGTTGATGAGCGTGTCGGTCTGATCGGTCATGGAAAAAGGAAAATGCGTTGCCGGGATTGCCCGCTATTGTGCCACCGCCGTCAGCGCGTACCGAAAAAAGACGGCCGGACGTACGCAAAACCGGCCGGCAGCCCGCTAAAATAGGTCTAACAGAGAAAATGGAGCACCTGTGGGCGGCAGGCCTTGAATTTAAGGCGCCGTGCCCTCACGTATGGGTGCGGATTTATTTTAGGAGCTCAGTCAGTTATGGCAGTCGACGTTATTGAAACCAATCTTGACGGTACCGGCCTTTCGATCGGTGTCGTTGTGTCCCGCTTTAATGAATATGCGGGCAAAGAGCTCTATGCCGCCTGTCTGGCTGAATTAAAGCGCCTGGGCGTCATGGAAGAAGACATCACCTACGTGACGGTGCCCGGGGCGCTCGAGATCCCGTTTGCTCTCTCGCGCCTTGCCGACACCGGTGACTACGATGCGCTGATTGCTCTCGGAGCTGTGATCCGTGGTGAAACGTATCACTTTGAAATCGTCTCTGACCGTTCTTCCGAAGGCATTGAACGCGTGAGCTACGACTTTGACATCCCCGTTGCCAACGGTGTTCTCACCTGCGAAAACGACGAGCAGTGCAAGGCCCGTACCGCGATGAAGGGTAAAGACTGCGCGCAGTGCGCCGTGGAAATGGCGCGGCTTGCGGAAAAGTTCCCGAGCGACTTTGCCGACTACGATGAAGATGACGACAATGATCGATAAACAGCATCTGCCGCTTGCCGGTCAGCGCCGCAAGGCCCGTGAGTTCGCCCTTCTTGGGGTGTATGAATCCCTGATCAATAAGGATGCGGACTTTGCGGAAATCGATGCGGGGCTCCTTTCTGTGATCACCGACGCCGATGGCCCGATTGCGGGCTGTGACCTCACGCCCGAAGACTTTGATCACTGTGATCAGGCTTTCTGCCGCGAGATTCTGGCGGGCGTGATCGACAACCGTGCCAAGCTCGAAGAAGTGCTCTCACACCACGTTGACCGTGAGCTCACAAGGCTCTCCATGATCGAGCGTGCGTGCCTGACGATCGGGACGTGGGAACTCATGAACTGCCCGGAGACGCCCTACCGCGTGGTGATTAACGAAGCGGTGGAACTCTGCAAGCAGTTTGGGTCCGATAAGGGCTATAAGCTCGTGAACGGTGTTCTTGATAAGGTTGCCGGCGAAGTGCGTCCGCACGAGGCGGCAGCAAAGAAGTAAGCAATGCAAAACGGACGGATGCGGATTGTGCTCAGCAAAGCGCACCCGCAGACCGTCCGAAAGGCAATATTCGAAAGGGCGTGTTTCGGCTTCAAAATTCGGCCGGATCGCGCTCTTTTGCTTTGGTGCGTGCGCCAAGGCAAAAGTTAAAGGTGAAGAAAATGGCTCAAAACGGTGAATTTTCCATTATTGCGCAGTACTTCACGCACAACACGTTCGGTGCCTGGAAAAGCAAGGGCGTGGGAGACGACTGCGCCATCATCGATATGCCGGCAGGGCGTATCGCGGTCACGGCCGACATGATGGCGGTGGGCACGCACTTTTTGCCCGACACGCGCCCGGAAGACATCGGCTATAAGGCTCTCGCCGTCAATCTCTCGGACCTTGCGGCAGCGGGAGCTCAGCCGCGGGCCTTTTTCCTTTCGATTGCGTTGCCTGACCGTGACGACGCGTGGCTTGCGGGCTTTACGGCGGGGTTGATGGAACTCGCGCGTGAAACGCAGTGTCCGCTGTTGGGAGGCGATACAACCCGTACGGCAAGCGTGGGAGACGTCAGAGCCCCTGCCACCTTTTCCATTACCGCGATGGGAGATCTGCCGCCGCAGATGGGTTTGACGCGCGCCGGAGCGCACCCGGGGGACGACATTTGGGTTTCAGGCTGTGTGGGCGGGGCCTACGCCGCATTAAAGCACCGCTGGGGTGAGTGGACGCTGCCCGCGGAACTTTATCCGGCTGCAGCACAGCGCATGGACCGCCCGCAGGCGCGTCTCGCGCTCGGCCGCGCGCTTTTGAGTTCCGCTTCGGCCTGCGCGGACGTCAGCGACGGCCTGGCGCAGGACCTCGGGCACATTCTGGAAAGAAGCGGTGTGGCAGCCGACATCCTCTGGGACGCGGTGCCGCTGCATCCGGCAGTAAAAGCCCTCAGCGCCGACCGGCGCATTGAAGCGGCGATGAACGGCGGCGACGACTACGAACTCGTCTTTACGGCGCCGCATGAGAAAAAGGGCCTCATTGAACAGGCAAGCATCTCAGCGCTGACACCCGTGACCTGCATCGGCCGCATCCGTGAGGCGGACGACGCGACCGAGCGCCTCCTCATGCATGACGACAAGGGCAACACCGTTCTTTTGCCCGCGGGCGGCTATGATCACTTTGCGTAAGTCAAACCATCTGCTGTAGCTGCCATGGGTCTGAGAGAAAAATATTCGTCTGATAATCCCGCCAACCGCGTGCGCCCGGGATGGGTCTTTACCTACCAGCATCCGGCGCATATGCTCGCGCTTTTTTTCGGGGCGGGGTGCCTGAGACCCGGGCCCGGCACCTGGGGAACGCTCGCAGGCGTCATTGTCTGGGCGTTTCTCGTGCAGTTTTTTGACTGGAAGGCGCTGCTTCCCATCATCATCGCGGGCTTTTTCTTAGGCGCCTGGGCAAGCCAAAAAACAAGTGACGACCTGGGTGTAGAGGACGCGGGCTGCATTGTGATTGATGAAGTGATCGCCGTCTGGGCCGTGTGCCTTTTTCTGCCGCAAAACTGGCTCGGGTGGCTTTCGGCCTTTGTGGCGTTCAGAATTTTCGATATCGTGAAGCTGCCGCCCGCTTCAATCATTGACGCGCGGCTTCACAACGGCTGGGGCGTGATGATTGACGATGTGCTTGCGGCCGTCTGGGCGCTTGCGGCGGTGCTTGCGCTTGACTGGGCCTGCACAACGCTCGGCCTTTCCTATCTCGGTATTTTCTGACGGGTGACAACGATGGATTTAACGGCCATTGACAGACTTTCTGAGGAGCTCGGGCGCGCGGCGCACAAAGCGGGCGCCGTTTTTGCCACGGCCGAAAGCTGCACCGGGGGCGGTATTGCGGCGGCGATTACCGACATTCCGGGGTCAAGCGCCTGGTTTGACCGCGGGTTTGTCACCTACAGTAATGCCGCCAAAACGGCCTTGATCGGCGTAAAGGAAGAAACACTGAAGGCGCACGGCGCGGTAAGCGAAGAAACAGCGCATGAAATGGCGGTGGGGGCGCTGACGCGCTCGCTTGCTACCGCCGCGGTTTCCGTGACCGGCATTGCAGGACCAACGGGCGCCGTGCCGGGTAAGCCTGTCGGAACCGTGTGCTTCGGGTTTGCAGAGCGCCGCAACGGCAAAGTCACGTGCCGCACGGAAACCATGCACTTTACCGGTGACAGGGCAGAGGTGCGGCAGCAGACGGTTGCGCATGCGCTCAAAGGGCTGCTAACCATTGTTAAGGCGGCATAACCGAAATAACTCAATTTGGAATTGACTTAATCGGACATTGACTCAATCTGAGATTGAGTAACTTCTTCAGCGACTTGCTCCGGTTTGGTCGGCTTGCCGATGAAATCTGAAAAACGCGCTCCTTTTTGAAGGACGGCCGTCGGCAACCGGAGAAAAGCCCTATAACCCGATAGCGTCTACCGGTACCAACATGGCCCAGAGTAATCCGGACCTGCAAAAGGCCCTAAACAACCCGCGCTTGAAAGCGCGGGGTTTCCTGACACGGTGCAGGCTTTCCCGCAACAGGCAAGGTTTTTGAGGCCTTGTCTGCCCGGGCGTCCCCTGCACCACAGGAACATTTAAAACGCAACCGCTCTACGGGTACGGGCTTCATCAGCTCGATCCGTCGGTTCCGGCGAAGGACTGCTTCGTCTTGCCGATTCGCTGGTTTGTACTGCACTACTGATCCAGCGTTCCCTGAGACTTGTTTGAGCCTCGCAAGCGCTGATTGCTCAGCCTTCAGATCGTAGCTGTCAGTGGCGGGATCCGCAAAATACAGGTTCATGGCGGCCGC
>ENA-OWXQ01000376-OWXQ01000376.1-human-gut-metagenome-genome-assembly--contig:-NODE-376-length-23576-cov-7.96463_pt1 | contig 23576 bp, 27 predicted proteins | sample MGYA00249246_ERZ652059 | MGnify/ENA primary metagenome ERZ652059 (study PRJEB26925, sample SAMN05827064) | human gut metagenome | biome: ENVO:2100002; feature: ENVO:00000062; material: ENVO:00002003...
TTTACAAAGAGGGACTCTTGCGTTACAAACGGGACTCTCATTCTACATTTCACCCTCTTTTTTTATGCACAATTCCTCGTGCGCTTGATAAACAATAAAAAGTTATCGAAAAACAATAAAAATATATTGACATTCAATAATGAATCGTGTAAAGTGTAGAAAGGTTAAGAAATAAAACGCGCAGTTTAGAAAAGATGTGGGAGGACATATAGGTATGAAAGAAAATAAAATTGCCGGCGCGACGAAGGTCCTGCTGGATATCATGTATTTTGTTGGAATGGTTGTGACGCTGACTTTGCCGGTATCGTTCAAATGGTATGGAACCGTGATTAATCCGTTTTTCGGAGAATATTATATCTGGATGGTGCTGATCTTCATGACGGCAGGTGTGTTCGCAGTGCTGATTCTAAGAGAGCTTCGGAAGATGTTTCGGACGGTGCTTGCGGATGACTGCTTCGTGAAGGAAAATGTGAAGAGCCTGAACCGGATGGGCATATACAGCTTCGCAATCATGGCGGTGATGCTTTGCAGGATTCCACTTTACTTCACGCCAGCTGTATTTATCATTGTTGTAGTATTTTTGATCGCAGGTCTTTTCTCCCGCGTGCTTGCCATCGTGTTTGACAAAGCAGTGCAGTACAAGGAAGAAAATGATTTTACGATTTAGGGGCGTTACTATATAAGAAAAGGCGGTGGTGATATGGCGATAAAGGTGAATCTGGATGTGCTGATGGCACAGAAGAAAAAGGGGCTGACAGAGCTTGCGAAGGAAGTTGATATTACGCTTGCGAATCTGTCGATTTTGAAGAATAACAAGGCGAAGGCGGTGCGGTTTTCCACATTGGAATCGATCTGTAAGGCACTCGACTGCCAGCCGGGAGATATATTGATCTATGAGGATGAAGAGGATAACGACGAATAAGATAGAACGTATCTGGAAAGGAGCGTTTTCAATATGGGAAATGAACAAAAACAAGAAAATTTGAACAATCAGAATATACAGGAACAAGAGCCAAAACAGATGATGCCATATGTAGATAATCAGGATATGAAGGAACGGGCAACCCGGTTTGGAACGGGTGGATTTGCGGCAATCATATACGCGGTTGTGACAACCATCTGCCTGTATAAAAATGCATATGGTATTATGACGGTTTTATTTGCCGCAGCAACGATTGGCTTCTTATATTACGTCTGTTCGCACGCACCGCAGAGTAAGGCGTACGATAACCGCGAGGATAAGACGTCGAATCCGCATACGATGATCTACTATATAGGAATTTTGCTGCTTGGCGTGTCAACGTTCCTGACTGCAGACCGATTCCTGATTACATGTAATTACATAGGAATTTACCTGCTTTCGATGACCGTGTTTTTTACCTGCTTTTGCGATGCGGACAAATGGGGTGTCGGGAAATACATCCGTGCCGTGCTCGGTGCAGTGTTCTCGCCGCTTGGGTATCTGTTCCGCGGGTTCAGTGACTGCTACGTGTATGTGAAGCTTCAGGAAAAGAAAAAATCCAAGGCAATCTATGTGCTGGTTGGTGTGCTGATTGCACTGCCATTTCTGGTTTTAATGTTGATCGTGCTGTCCGAGGCTGATGCCATCTTCAAATACATTGTCGACCGGAGTATTGGAAATCTGCAGTTATCCGGGAATCTGGCAGGCTTCGTGATGATGCTCGTTGCGGTATTTGTCATCGTATATGGAATCTTCTGCAAGATGGTGATACAGCCGCCGAAGATCGACTGTGAAGAAAAGCGGATGGTGGAGCCGATGATCGGTATTACGTTCTGTGGTCTGCTGACTGCATTATATGCAGTGTTCGCAATCATTCAGATCCTGTCGCCATTTCTTGGAAAGCAGATGCTGCCAGCCGGGTATTCGTATTCGGAATATGCGAGACAGGGATTCTTCCAGTTGCTTTTTGTTGCGGCTGTAAATTTGGTAATTGTTCTGGTTTGCAACCGTGCATTTGCAGAAAGCCGGGTGCTTCGGACGATTCTTACGATCATGTGTGGCTGTACCTATGTGATGATCGGCTCTTCGGCAGTGCGGATGTTGATGTACATTCGGGCATATCATCTGACGTATCTGCGTGTGCTGGTGCTGTTTGGACTGCTGGTATTGGTTGTGCTTTTCACTGGCACGATCATCTATCTGTATAAGAATACATTCCCACTGATGAAATATATGATCGTTGCATGTGGCGGTTTGTATATCGCGTTTGCGTTGTCACATCCGGATACGTATATCGCGCGTTATAATCTTGCGTGTGCACGTGCGGATGTGCAGACATGGATGGCGGAGGATGTCGATACGGACGATATGGAGATCCGGCTGATCGACCTGATGCAATATGATCTGCAGGCTGGCTCGGCGGATCGGACGCCTGCGGTGTTTGAGTTTTTGGAGTGGGCACAGGCACGTGGAATCTGGACCGATGAGAACGATGATGAGGCGCAGAGCCTGCTTACCTATCATAGTAATCTATGTACGAGCCGACGGGGTATCCGGACCTTTAATGTGAGCACGTATCGTGGAAAAACGGCACTGGAGAATTACCTGGAAAATTAAAATATGACAGACAGCTATCAGTTAGCGAATCTGGCTGGTATGTGTTGCAGGAGGAAACAGATAGATGGAAGGAAGATTGATTGGCGTCGGAGTCGGCCCGGGAGATCCGGAGCTTCTGACGCTGGCAGCGGTGCGTGCGATCCGGGAGAGTGACTGCATCTTACTGCCAAATGAGAAGAAAGAAGAATGTTATGCTTATAAGATCGTGCGGCAGGTCGTACCGGAGATCGAAGAAAAGGAGATCTGCCCGATGCAGTTTCCGATGACGAAGGATGCGGATGTGCTTCGTGCGGCACAGGATCGCTGCTTTGCCGAGGTGCAGGCACGGATGCGGCAGGGAAAGACGCTTGTATTTCTTACGATCGGTGATCCAAGTGTGTACTCGACCTATCATTATATTCACCGGCGAGTGCTTGCGGCGGGGATGCCTGCGTCGATGATCAGCGGCGTGCCTTCTTTCTGTGCGGTGGCGGCAAGACTTGGAATCTCCCTTGCGGATCAGGGCGAGGAGATCCATATTATTCCGGGCAGCTACGCGGTGGAAGATACCGCGGACTATGACGGGACACGGATCTATATGAAGTCGGGGAAGAAACTGGAACAGCTGATCGGCATGCTTCGGACAGAGCTTGTGCGGAGAAGACAGCAGGGAGAATATTTGGAGGTCTATGGCGTCTCGAACTGCGGACTGCCGGAGGAACGTGTGATGCATGGGATAGATGCGTTGACACAGGCGGCAAGCTACCTTACAATTGTGATTGTGAAGGTGAAAAAACAGGACAAATAACGATATTTTCATTAAAATTCTTCCAATAACGGATTTGTTCACAAAACAAACATAAATCTGTTATAGAATATGTATCACAGATCAGAGACAGAAGAAAAAAGAGGGAAGGAGAAACCACTTGAGCATATAGAAAGTGGCAGATCGTATATGAAATATGCAATTATAGGAGCCGGTGGATGCGGCGGAAGCATTGGTGCATTCTTAGCGGAAGCCGGACAGGATGTAACATTGATTGCGCGTGGCGAGCATCTTGCAGCAATCAGAGAACATGGTATATGTGTGGAGTCACCAAGCCGGACATTTACCGTGACAGACATAAAGGCAGTTGATGAGGCAGGATATGCGGAGATTCCGGATGTCCTGTTTGTGTGTGTCAAAGGATATTCGATTCCGGATATCATTCCATTTTTGAGAGAACATAGTGATGCGGAGACGTTGATCGTTCCGATCCTGAACATCTACGGAACCGGTGCAAAGCTGCAGCAGGCGCTGCCGGATGCAACAGTTGTAGATGGCTGTATCTACATTGCGGCGGAGATCAAGGAGCCGGGTGTGATCTTACAAAAAGGCGATATCTTCCGTATCGTATTTGGCGCACGGAAGGGACAGGCGCTTTGCCGGAAGATGTTCCTCTTAGAGCAGGAATTAAAGGCAGCAGGCATTGATGCGGTACTTTCTGACCAGATCGAGCGGGATGCATTTCAGAAATACGCGTATGTATCGCCGATGGCAGCCTGCGGTCTGTATTATGATGCGACGGCAGAAGTATTCCAGCGCGCAGGAGAAGAGCGGATGCTTTTGATCCGGTGTATGAAGGAAATCGACGCACTTGCAACAGCAATGGGAATCCCATTTTTGGTTGATATTGAGAAGACGAATCTGGACATCTTAGATGCGCTTGTACCGGAGGCTTCGACTTCCATGCAGCGCGATATCTGGGCAGGAAAACCATCGGAAATCGATGGATTGCTGTATGAGCCGCTTCGTCTTGGAGAACAATATGGAGTAGAGATGCCGAACTACGAGATGATCGTGAAGGTATTGAAGGAGAAGTACGGAGAGTAATAATCTAGACAAAGAAAGGAAGTATGCAGAGATGAAAGAAGTAAAATCACCAAAACGTCCGTTGATCTTCTATTATGGAATCGTGCTGGTAGTATTGCTGGTGTTTAATTTATTTATCACCCCAATGCTGGCAGAGCGGCAGGTAAAGGAAGTTGATTACGGAACATTCATGAAGATGACCGAGGATAAAGATATCGGTCAGGTACAGATCGACAGTACACAGATCACATTTACGGATAAGGCGGAGAGCGCAATCTACAAGACCGGACTCATGCCGGACGATGACTTGACACAGCGGCTCTATGACAGCGGTGCGAAGTTCTCGAAAGAAATCGAGACGAGGACATCTCCATTTATGAGCTTTTTGATGTCGGTTGTTCTTCCACTGTTGTTGTTCTGGATTCTTGGAAGATTCCTCGCAAGGAAGATGATGGAACAGGCTGGCGGTAAGAATTCCATGATGTTCGGTATGGGTGGAAAGAGCAATGCGAAGGTATATGTGCAGTCCACCGAAGGAATTCATTTTACGGATGTTGCCGGCGAGGATGAGGCGAAGGAAAACTTAGCCGAGATTGTCGATTATCTGCATAATCCGAAGAAATATACGGACGTCGGTGCATCTATGCCGAAGGGACTTTTGTTAGTCGGTCCTCCGGGAACTGGTAAGACAATGCTTGCGAAGGCGGTTGCAGGTGAGGCAAATGTACCGTTCTTCTCAATCTCCGGTTCCGAGTTCGTCGAGATGTTTGTTGGTATGGGCGCATCAAAGGTGCGTGATTTGTTCAAGCAGGCAAAGGAGAAAGCCCCATGTATCGTATTTATCGATGAGATTGATGCCATCGGTAAGAAGCGTGACGGCGGCAAGTACGGCGGCAACGATGAACGGGAGCAGACATTGAACCAGCTCTTAACTGAGATGGATGGATTTGAAGGAAATAATGGTGTTATCATTCTGGCGGCAACGAACCGTCCGGAATCCCTTGATCCGGCACTGACCAGACCGGGACGTTTTGACCGGCGTGTACCGGTGGAACTGCCTGACCTGAAAGGCCGTGAGGCAATCCTCAAGGTACATGCAAGAAAAATCAAGGTTGGCGATGATGTAGATTTCCATACGATTGCACGTATGGCATCCGGTGCATCTGGAGCCGAGCTTGCGAATATCATCAACGAGGGCGCGCTTCGTGCTGTCCGTTCGAACCGGACATTTGTAACCGAGGCAGATCTGGAAGAAAGTGTCGAGGTTGTAATTGCCGGTTATCAGAAGAAGAATGCCGTGCTTTCGGATAAGGAGAAAAAGACGGTTGCATATCATGAGGTCGGACATGCATTGGTGGCTGCGTTGCAGAGCCATTCAGCACCGGTACAGAAGATTACGATCATTCCGCGTACATCCGGTGCACTTGGTTACACAATGCAGGTGGAGCAGGCCGACAAATATCTGATGACGAAGGAAGAAATCGAGAACAAGATCGCAACACTCACCGGTGGACGTGCCGCAGAGGAAGTGGCATGTGGTGAAATCACAACCGGCGCTTCGAACGATATCGAGCAGGCAACGAAGCTGGCACGTGCGATGATTACCCGCTATGGTATGAGCGAGGAGTTCGATATGGTTGCGATGGAGACGGTAGAAAACCAGTATCTGGGTGGGGATACCTCTCTTTGCTGTTCTGCAGATACACAGAAAGAGATTGACCATAAGGTGGTCGAGCTTGTGCGCGCACAGCATGAGAAAGCGAAGAAGCTGCTTGTCGATAACAAGCGTCTGCTGGATATTCTGGCAATGCACCTCTATGAGAAAGAGACAATCACCGGTGATGAATTTATGGAGATTCTGAATAAGGAAGGGGGAGCCGCTCTATGAAAAGACACACAGGCTATGGATGGCTGGAACTGATCGAGGGTATTCTTCTTATAATCCTTGGCGCTTTGGCGATTGCATCGCCGGGGGGGATTCTGCGTTGGATTACGATCTTCTATGGTGTGATGGCAATCGTGACCGGAATTACCGATATTATCTTCTATGCCAAGTCGGAACGTTACATTGGGTTTGCACCGTGCGTGTCTCTGGCTGCCGGGGTGATCAGCGTGATCACCGGTCTGGCGCTGATGGCATATCCGCACATAGGCGAACTGGTTGTAACATTGCTGCTTCCGCTATGGTTTATCGCACACAGCGTATCGAAGCTGTGTCATCTTGGATTTATCCGGAGTTTGTACAGAGGAAGGTATTTCTATGTCTCACTGGTCATCAATGTGATCGGTCTGGTAGTAGGTGTGCTGATGATATTCTGGCCGCAGATTGCTTTGTTCTCAGTCGGATTTTTGATAGGTACATACCTGATTATATTAGGAGTAGACAGTGTAGTATCGGCTTGCAGTAAACTTGGAAAGGATTGGTAAAAAAATATTTATTTTTTAGAAAATTTGTGATAATATATGTAGTTAGATTAGACTAACAGGAGGTAATTATTATGTCAAATTTTTTTAAAAAGATCGATGGAAAGAAAACAGGGATTTTTGCAGCAGGTGTATTGTTCGGAACAGCAGGAATCAAGCTTTTGACAAGCCGTGATGCAAAGAAGGTTTACTCACATGGTACAGCCGCTGTCCTTCGTGCAAAGGACTGCATCATGAAGACCGTGACCAATGTACAGGAGAATGCAAGCGATATCTATGCAGAGGCAAAGCAGATCAACGCAGACCGCGAGATCGAAGCAGAGGCACAGGTAGTTGAGGACGAAGCAGAAGCAGAGGAGCAGGCGACAGAAAATGAAATTTGTGATTAAACATGAGATACGAGGCAGAATTCGTTTTCATGTTGCACAGAAGAACATGTCGTACCGGGAAGCCGATATCCTTCAGTATTATCTTGACAGCATGAAACATGTCAGTTCTGCGAAGGTAAATCATTCGACCTGCGATGCGGTTGTCTGTTATGAGGGAAGCCGGGAAGTGATGATAACAGCGCTCCGGCGGTTCCATTATGAGACGGCAGATGTGCCGGAATCCTATCTGGAAAATTCTGGAAGACAGGTGAATGAAGAGTACAAAGAAAAACTGGTAGACAAGGTTTTAATGCGATGCATCAACCGGATGTTCTTACCGATGCCGATCGCGAACACCCTGACTGCCATCCGTTCGGTAAAATATATCACGAACGGACTGAAAACATTAGCAAATCGAAAGATCGAAGTTCCGGTTCTGGATGGCACGGCAATCGGTGTATCCGTATTCCGTGGAGACTTCCAGACGGCAGGATCTATTATGTTCCTGCTTGGAATCGGCGAGATCTTAGAGGAGTGGACACACAAGAAATCCGTCGGGGATCTTGCACGGAGCATGTCCTTGAACATCGGAAAAGTCTGGTTGAAGAAGGACGGACAGGAAGTGCAGGTATCTGCAGAATCTATCCATGTGGATGATGAGATCGTGATCCATGTCGGAAATGTGATCCCATTTGACGGAACGGTTGTCGATGGCGATGCGATGGTCAATCAGGCGTCTATGACAGGCGAACCTTTGCCGGTACATAAGCAGGCAGATTCCTATGTCTATGCAGGAACCGTGCTCGAGGAAGGTGAGCTTTGTATCCGTGTGCGTCAGGTCGGTGGTTCGAGCCGGTATGAGAAGGTTGTCACGATGATCGAGGAATCCGAGAAGCTCAAATCTTCTCTGGAGAGCAAGGCGTCACATCTGGCAGACAAGCTTGTACCGTATACGTTACTTGGAACAGCCGCAACGTATCTTTTCACGCGGAATGTGACGAAAGCACTGTCAGTCCTGATGGTTGATTTCTCCTGTGCGTTGAAGCTGGCAATGCCGATTTCTGTATTGTCTGCAATCCGACAGGCGAGCAAGTCAAGCATCACGGTGAAGGGCGGCAAGTTCTTGGAGGCGATGGCAGAAGCAGATACGATCGTATTTGATAAGACCGGAACGCTGACGAAGGCAGCACCGCGCGTAGTAGATGTTGTATCGTTCTGTGATGAGAGCAGCGATGAACTGCTGCGGATTGCCGCATGTCTGGAGGAGCATTTCCCTCATTCAATGGCACGTGCGGTTGTCGATGCGGCAAGCGAAAAGAATCTGGTACATGAAGAGGTTCACTCGAAGGTGTCCTATATCGTGGCACATGGTATTTCTACTACGGTAGAAGGAAGAAAGACAATTATCGGCAGCTATCATTTTGTATTTGAAGATGAGGACTGTGTGGTCCCAGAAGGCATGCAGGAGAAGTTCGATGCATTGCCGGAGGAATATTCACATCTGTATATGGCAGTGGAAGGACGACTGGTCGCAGTGATCTGTATCGAAGATCCGATCCGTGATGAGGCAGCCGATGTGATCCGGACATTGAAGGAACTTGGATTTGCGAAGATTGTTATGATGACCGGAGACAGCGAGCGTACAGCTTGTGCGATCGCGCGGAAGGTTGGTGTGGATGAGTATTATTCCGAGGTACTTCCGGAGGATAAGGCAAGCTACGTGGAGCGTGCGAAGGCAGAGGGACATAAGGTTATCATGATCGGTGACGGTATCAATGATTCACCGGCACTTTCGGCAGCAGATATCGGTATTGCAATCAGTGATGGTGCAGAAATTGCACGGGAGATCGCGGACATTACCGTTGGAGCAGATAACTTGAATGAACTGATCACATTGCGGAAGATCAGTACCGCACTGACAAGACGAATCCGAAGAAATTACAGAACAATCGTCGGATTTAATACCGGACTGATCGTGCTTGGTGTGGCAGGCGTGATCCAGCCGACAACCTCGGCGTTGATGCACAACACGTCGACACTCGCAATTGGACTGCATTCGATGAAGGATCTTGTATTATAAGGAGATAACCTATGCGGTTAATGATAAAGCAGCGCGTATTTGCGTGGACGGATACGTATGACATCTACGATGAATATGGCAATCCGAAATATTTTGTGAAGACGGAATTCTTCAATATCGGTCATCATATGCATATCTATGATATGTATGATCAGGAAATCGGTGTGATTCATCAGGAAATATTCCATCTGCTTCCGGTGTTCGAAGTCGAGATCGGCGGACGGACAATCGGTCGGATTCAGAGACGGTTCTCCCTCTTTACGCCGCGATATGATATCGAATATCATGGCTGGCAGGTGCAGGGGGATCTCTTCGGATGGGATTATGATGTGTATGATGGAAGTTATTGTATCGCACATATCAGCAAGGAATTGTTCCGCTGGGGAGATACCTATGTGATTGATATTGCGAATCCGGAGGATGAGATCTTAGGATTAATGCTGGTACTCGCAATCGACGCCGCAAATTGCAGTAACAATAGTGATTAACTAAGTAATAATATAGAATCAGAAAAAGGAAACGTCAGGCAGATGAACGTGCAGGTGACAGGAATGTAGCTGCATTTCATCGATATCTGCTTGACGTTTCTTTTTTTATCTCCTATAATATAACAAAAGTTACATAACGAACGTTATAAAATAAATATGGAGGAGCTTATGCCAAGGGCAACAAAATTTTTGAAGGAAGATATTATTGAGGCAGCGTGTGCGGTTGTGAAGAAAGAAGGCTTGTCTGCAATCAATGCCCGCCGGGTGGCAAAAGAGATTGGTTGTTCGGTACAGCCGATTTTCTATCAATTTGAAAATATGGAAGACTTAAAGCAGGCGACGATCTTACACATCCGGAAGATATACCAGTCGTATATGATCGAAGGCTCTAAGGAAGAGCTGGCATATCGGGGCATGGGACTTGCGTATATCCGGTTCGCGAAGGATTACCCGGATTTCTTCAAGATATTATTTATGGGAGATTCGAAGATTTCTCCGACGGAATTTATTGAGAAGGATAATATGGGAAATCAGATTTTAGAGAAAGGTGCAGAATTCACCGGGTATGACAGGACGGAACAGGAAGCATTTCATCTGAAAGTGTGGATTTTCACACATGGAATCGCAAGCATGGTTGCAACGGGAACGGTTGCATTTACGGATGAGCAGATTGAAGAACTGCTAACGGACACCGTAAGACAAATGAAGATCGGAAGCATGTATGACAAGAAGCCGAGGGATGAATAAATATGAACCACGGAAATTGCGATATTGATTTCAGTATATATTTTAATATTGATTTATAAAGATATACGATATGTTTGAATCATAGAAGTTCTTAATGTTCTGTAATTATATTAGCCATGTTTGAACACGATGTTCAAACAAGCCGCCACTGAGCCATGGATGGCGAATTGGCGGCGGTGGCGTATTGGATGGAAATATAGATCAGAACATTTAGAACTTCTCAGATTCAATACATTGTATATCGTATAAATCAATATTGAAATATATAGAAACAATATCGCAATTGCTGGGAATAAAAAGGAGAGTGGAAAAGCGAAATGAGCGCAGTTGTAGAAGTAAAGAATCTGACAAAGGAATATAAACAGAAAAAGGCAGTCGATGACCTGTCGTTTGAGATCCGGCAGGGAGAGATCCTTGGCCTGCTTGGCCCAAACGGAAGTGGAAAATCAACCACGATCAACTGCATCCTCTCGCTGTTAAAATACAGCGCGGGAAGTATCAAAATCTTCGGAGAGGAGATGACACCGGATGCCTATAAGATCAAGCGGGATATCGGAGTTATCTTCCAGGAGGTAGCGGTGTTTGAAGAGCTTACGGTGTATGAGAATATTGACTATTTCTGTGGATTGTATGTGAAGGACAAGCAGGAGAGAAAAAAGGATATTGAGGATGCAATCAAGTTGGTTGGATTGGACGAATTCCGCAAATATTATCCGAAGCAGTTGTCGGGCGGATTGCTCCGGAGATTGAATATCGCGTGTGGTATCGCGCACAAGCCGAAGCTGATCTTCTTAGATGAGCCGACGGTTGCAGTCGATCCACAGAGCCGGAATAACATTTTGGATGGTATCAGGAAGCTGCGGGATGATGGCGCGACAATCTGTTACACGACACATTATATGGAAGAAGTCGAGATTCTGTGTGACCGGATCATCATATTGGATAGGGGAAAAATTATTGCGCAGGGAACGTCCGACGAGTTAAAGGCACTTGCGAAGATCGAGGAGAAGGTTACGATTGAGACGAAGCATTTCAAAGCGGAATTCTTAGAGAAGCTGCAGGCGGCACCGAATGTTGACAAGGCAGAATATGCCGGTCATCAGCTTGTAATCACCTATAAGAGCGGCAAAAATAACGTGGCGAAGCTGATCGAGGAACTGAGTGCGGCGGGAATCACCTGCAACAAGATCTTCTCCGAGCGTCCGACGCTCAACGATGTGTTCCTGGAGCTGACCGGAAAGGAGCTTAGAGACTGATGTTTGGACATAACTTTAAGTATACATTCAAAGTCCTGATGCGGAACCGGATGCTTTTGTTCTGGACATTTGTGTTTCCGCTCGTGCTTGGCACGATGTTCAAGCTGGCATTCTCCAATATCGAGAACAGCGAGAAGCTGAACGTGATCCCGATTGCGATTGTCGATAACGAGGATTTTCAGGGAAACGAAGCATTCCGCCGGACATTTGAGACTTTGAGCGATGAATCAAGCGATGAGCAGATGTTTGACACGGTGTATGTGTCGAAGGATGAAGCAGATACGCTGCTTTCGGATGGGGATGTCGACGGCGTGCTGTACATGAATGGCGCGGAGCCGGAGATCTGGATTCACGAAAATGGTATCAACCAGACAGTGCTTCAATATGTGGTAGACGAGATCGTACATACCTCTGCAATCATGGAAAAACGTGTACAAAATGAGATTGAGCAGGGCACTATGCCGGATATCGAGGCACTCTACAAAGACGTAATGGAACAGGTTGCAGGCAGAGAGTCGAACCTGGTCGATGCATCCCGCAAGAACCTAAGCTATACGATGATTGAGTATTACACATTGATTGCGATGGCGTGTCTGTATGGCGGTATCCTTGGAATGACGGCGCTGAGTCGGAATCTTCCGAACATGGGGAATCTCGGAAAGCGTACAGCCATCGTTCCAATCAGCAAGGCAAAGACAATGTTTTCCTCGCTGCTTGCTGCATATTGCACGCAGTTGATCGGGCTTGCGATTCTGTTTGTGTATACAATCTTCGTGATGAAAGTCGATTACGGGGAGAATCTGCCATATGTGATCCTGCTGGCACTTGCGGGGAGTCTGGCGGGGCTGACGCTTGCGATTATGGTGACGACGGTTGTCAAGACCGGCGAGAATGGAAAACTTGGAATCCTGATCGGCATCACGATGGCGTGCTGTTTCCTGTCTGGCATGATGGGAATTACCATGAAATATATCATCGAGAAACATGTGCCGTTCTTAGATAAGATCAACCCTGCGGCGATGATCACGGATGGATATTATGCACTGTATTATTATGGTGTGGACAAGCGTTTCTGGATGGATGTAGCGAGTCTTGGAATCTTCTCTGCCTTCATGCTGCTTGTGTCCGCACAGGGATTAAGGAGGCAGAAGTATGACAGTATTTAAAGCATTTCTGCATGTATTGAACAAATGTAAAGGCATGGTGATCCTGTATACGGCGCTGCTTTTATTGTTCGGTGGCATCAACGCAAAAAGCGGGGATACGGCGAGCCAGTTCACCGCAGACAAGCCGGAAATCGTCATTGTAAATCAGGATGAAAATGTCGGAATCACGAAGAATTTTACAGATTATATCGCGGCACACAGCAAACGGAAAGAACTGAAAAGCGAAGAGGACATAGACGATGCAATCTTCTACCGGCAGGTAGCATTTGTAATCTATATTCCGCAGGGCTACCGGCAGGCGGTACTGAACGGCGAAAACCCGGAACTTCGATATAAGAGCTGCCAGTCGGCGGATGCGAGCTTCGCGCAGATGATGGTCGAAAGCTATCTTGCCATACAGCAAAACTACGTGGATGCCGCTCTGCAGGCAAATCCGGATGAAAAAAACATATCTCTGAATGAGGAGGAAGTCTGTAAGGATATCACGCAGACTTTGGAACAGACATCAACCGTGCATGTGACGACGACACTTGATACAAACAGCATGTCGAAGGCAGCGGGTTATTATAATTTTGCAAGCTACAGTCTGCTTGCCGGTGCGATCTTCGTGATCTGTCTGGTACTTACGAGTTTCCAGGAGCTGTCGATCCGCAAGCGTATCACGATCAGCAGTATGAATTATAAGAAGCACAATGCGATCCTGCTTACATCGAATCTGCTTTTTGCAATCGCGTTATGGCTGTTGTATGGCTTGATCAGTTTCGTGATTGCCGGGAAGGTAATGTTCAGTGCGCAGGGAGCCATGTATCTGGCGAATTCGTTCGTATTTACCTTGTGTGCATTGACGATGGCATTCCTGATATCAAGCATATTCAATAACAAGGAAGCGGTCAATGGAATCGTGAATGTCGTGGCACTTGGTTCGGCATTTCTGTGCGGTGCATTTATTCCGGTCGAATGGCTGCCGGATGGTGTGCTTGCCGTGGGACGTATCTTCCCGGCATACTGGTATATTCAGACGAATGAATATCTGAAGACGCTGGAGACAGTGAGTGTCTCAGGGCTGAAACCGGTATTTCTCAATATGCTGGTGATGGCTGGATATGGCGTGTTCTATATTATTGTGGCAAATATTGTGTCGGCGAAGAAACGGGTAGTGGCGTAATCTTGAGACAGGCGAAGTGGAAATTCTGCTTCGCCTGTTTTGATGTTTTTAGAAAATTTATGAAAAAAACAAACGGATGTTCGCAAAAAATCCTTGCATCCAAGAACGTTTGTTCGTATAATGAGGACATGAGTACAGAGATTACAAACAATTACATAGAAGAATATACAACACAGGAGAAGCTGCAGATTCTTGCGGATGCGGCCAAATACGATGTGGCGTGTACGTCGAGCGGATCGGATCGCCGGGGGAAGAAAGGAGAACTCGGCAATGCGGCAGCTTGCGGCATCTGTCACAGCTTTGCTTCGGATGGCAGGTGTATCTCCCTGCTTAAGATCTTGATGACGAATCACTGCGTCTATGATTGCAAATACTGCATCAACCGTGCAAGCAATGATGTGAAGCGGGCGACCTTCACGCCACAGGAGATCTGCGAGCTGACGGTCGAATTCTACAAGCGGAATTATATTGAAGGATTGTTCTTAAGCTCCGGCGTTCTGAAGAATCCGACATACACGATGGAGAAGATGTGCGAGACATTGCTTCTGCTTCGGACGAAATATCATTTTAACGGCTACATCCATGTGAAGACGATTCCCGGCGCATCGGATGAACTGCTTGCGGCAGCAGGATATCTGGCAGACCGTATCAGCGTGAATATGGAACTGCCGACGGAGGAAGGACTGCGGACACTGGCACCGAATAAGACGATGCAGACGATCTTAGATCCGATGGGAAAGGTGCGGAACACGATCGCGTCGCATCGGATGGCAATCGGGAAATCCGCACACATGGAGCGAAGCAAAGGCAATCAGTTCCTGAAGCAGAGTATCTTCGGGACAGAGTCGAAGAAGCAGTTTGCGGATGGATTGATGAAGGAGAAGAAAGCCGGGAAAATCGTTGCGGATGGAGCAGTAGTTCAGGAGTCTAGGAGTTCTTATGGAAACAAGGCTGAAGAGGAAAATTATGGCGCAGGTTCAGGTGGTTCGGTAACTGGAGAGACAGATGTGCAGAATACGATTGCGAATCTGGCTGCGAAGATGAATGGAACGGTTCTGGATAGCGCTCTGACATGGGACAACGCATATCAGCTCGCACCGTTCGATATGTCGAAATTAAAGCGGCGGTTTGCACCGGCGGGACAGAGCACGCAGATGATTATCGGGGCAACCGGCGAGAGCGATTATACGTTGCTGCAGACGACACAGCAGTTGTATCAGGGTTTCGACTTGAAGCGGGTATTTTATTCGGCGTATATTCCGCTGAATGAAGATAAGGTATTGCCGCAGATCGGAACACCGCCACCGCTCCTGCGGGAGCATCGGCTGTATCAGGCGGACTGGCTGCTTCGGTTCTATGGATTTCAGGCGGACGAATTGTTATCCGTGGAAAAGCCGAATTTCAACGAACTGGTCGATCCGAAGTGTGACTGGGCACTGCGGCATCTGGATCAATTCCCGGTGGAAGTGCAGACGGCAAGCTATGCGATGCTGCTCCGTGTACCGGGCATCGGACCGAAATCGGCAGGGAGGATCACATACGCAAGACGTTACGGCAGACTCGATTTCGCTTCCCTGAAGAAGATGGGGGTCGTGTTGAAACGGGCACAATATTTTATTACCTGCGGTGGCAGGCAGATGTATCACACGCCGATCGAGCAAGGGTATATCACAAGGCAGTTGACCGGCGTCGACCAGAAGGATATATGGAAGGCAGAGCATGCAAATGAATCGTTCACGCAGATGTCTCTGGCGGATTTCGGAATTGGGTAGATTGTAGTTATGAAGATATATACATGTAAAGACCGGTTGGAGGATATTATGACCTGCATCTACGATGCATGGGTGGAAGCCTTGCGGATCGGTCACGAACAGATACAAGTGAAGAAAGAGCCAGTATTTCAACAGACGATGTTCGATGAGTACATTCATGTGGATGGCGATGCCAAAAAGGCAGAGAAGGTGATTCGTTCCATCCGTAGAGATATCTCGGATGAGGCGTATCTGGATGTCTATTATGCGACGCTTTCCGCAGAGGAAGATGCATTGCAGGCAATCTATAATTTCCTGCGGGTTGGATTCGCCGCTGGCTGCCGTGTGCTTGATTATTATACGAACCCGCATGTGATGCGGATATTGGAACTGCGGCGGAAGGTGGGGAATGAGAGCCACCATTTCCGGGAATTCGCGCGGTTTCAGTCGTTAAATGGGAAAGTCTATGTGAGCCATCTGGAACCGAAAAGCGATGTGATCATGCTGGTTGGCAGACATTTTGCAGATCGTATGCCGTCAGAGCATTGGATGATCATTGATGATACAAGGAAGACCGCATGCGTGCATCCGAAGGATGGGACGAATTATCTGCGTTATCTGACCGATGCGGAATTTGAGACGCTTCGGAAGACGGAGGAGTACGAGGATGAATATACCGATATGTGGAAGACATTTTTCCACGCGGTTGGAATCAAAGAGCGCGAGAATTATATCTGCCAGCGGAATCTCTTCCCGATCTGGAAACGGAAACATGTGGTGGAATTCAAGGATTAGATATGGTAGTATCTTAGTAGAAAATACAGGAGGAACAGATACGATGGCATACTTCTATTTTACAAGACATGGACAGACAATTTGGAATGTGGAGAATAAAATCTGTGGCGCGACGGATATTGCACTCACAGAACTTGGACATACACAGGCAAAGGAATTGGGCGAACGGATCAAGGCAGAAGGAATCCATATTGATAAGATTCTGTATTCACCGCTGATGCGTGCGGCAGATACCGCAAAGCATATTGCGGAAGTGACAGGCGTTCCGGCAGAGGAAGAAATGCGCTTAAAAGAGCAGAATTTTGGACGGTATGAGTCCACCCCGCGAAATGGTGCGGAATTTTCTGTTGCCAAGGCGCAGTTTGTCAACAGCTATGATGGTGGAGAGTCCATGCTGAAGCTTTCCCAGAGAATCTATAATCTGCTGGATGATATTAAGAAAGAAGCGGAAAGCGAAGGAACGGTGTACCTGTTGGTGGCGCATAACGGAATCTCCCGTATTATTGAATCATATTTCCACGATATGACGAATGAGGAATTTGCAGCATTTGGGATAAAGAATTGTGAGTTGAGAAAGTATGAATTTTAAGGGAATTAGTCGGGTATTTTCGACAGAAAATGAAACATAATGAGACATATGGGGAGAAGATTTTACACAGATTGGAGAAGATTTCGAGAAATTCCATACAGTACATACCGTTCAGATTGGAAATGCAACAGTCAAATTAATGAGTCAGAGACAGATCGTTGACTATGCGGTTAAATGGATAGAAGAAAACAGAGGAAGATTATAGTGCATGTTGTTGAATGGAGAAGAACATGAAGCGAATCGGATATGCAATAGCAACTGTGATTTTGCTATTGATTGAAGTGTTGATTGCGATATATGTGCATGATGCATTTGTAAGACCATATATTGGTGACGTGCTGGTTGTGGTTGTGATATATACGTTTATAAGAATATTTGTACCGGAGCGATGCAAACTGTTACCGCTGTATGTATTTATTTTTGCGGCACTGGTCGAGGCTTTGCAGATGTTCCATATTGTGGAAGCATTAGGCTGGCAGAAAAATCGTTTCTTAAGTATTCTGGTCGGTTCCGTATTTGATTGGAAAGATATCCTGTGTTATGCCGTTGGGTGTATATTGCTTGGCGTGTATGAGGTGTTGAAGCGAAAGAATGTAAAAGGGAGAACAAATGGCGTTTGATTTTAAGAAGGAATACAAGGAATTTTATATGCCGAAGAACAAGCCGGAGATAGTGAATGTTCCAAAGGCAAACTATATCGCAGTAAGAGGAAAAGGCAATCCGAATGAAAAGGATGGTGCGTATCAGCAGGCGATTGGCGTTTTATATGCAGTTGCATATACACTTAAAGACGGATTACAAAATAGAAGGATTCTTCGAATATGTTGTGCCGCCGCTCGAAGGCTTTTGGTGGCAGGATGATGTTGATGGGATTGATTACTCAAATAAGGATGCATTTAATTGGATTTCTGTGATAAGACTTCCGGATTTTATTACGAAGAAGGATTTTGATTGGGCGGTAGAAACTGCTACGAAAAAGAAGAAGCTGGATTGCTCGTTGGCAGAATTTATCACGATAGAAGAAGGCTTGTGCGTTTAAATTATGCATTTTGGAGCATTTGATGATGAACCAGCGACTGTTGAAATCATGGATACATATTTACAGGAAAATGGATATAAAAATGATCTGTCAAGAGATAGATTGCATCATGAAATTTATCTTTCAGATGCAAGAAAAGTTGCTCCTGAAAAATGGAAAACGGTTATCCGGCATCCGATAGCATTGTTAGATACCAAGTGATTAACTGGCAATTTCTGGTGTATCAAACGAACAATATTTGTTGGATATGTAAATGAGAATCTTGCAAAGGCAGAAAAGGGCGAGAAGAATTATGAGACTGCAATCAGAGATGCGGTGAACCGTTGCATTGCAGAGGATATCTTAAAGGATTTTTTGCTGGAACGCGGAGAGGATGTGCAGAAAATTATGATGTTTGATCTGACATACGAAAAGCAGATGGAGAATGCGAAGCAGGAATGGTTTAACGATGGTGTGGAAGAAGGACGTGCGGAAGGGTATTCATCTGGAATTGCAGAAGGTCGCGCAGAAGGGTATCGTCGTCTTGTGAATTCAATTATCAAAAAACTTCAGAAGAATAAGTCGCTTGAACAGATCGCAGATGAGCTTGAAGAATCTGTTGAAACTATCCAGCCGATCTATGATATTGTGAAGAAGCATGCTCCGGAATACGATGCGGACACAATTACTACGGAAGTGCTGGAAGCACGGGAAAATGAAAAAGTATAATTGTTAGTAAATAAAGGTAGGATAGCTGATAGAAAGTCAACTGTCCTGCTTTACATATATAACAGGCATTTTGTTGTTTGAAACTCAATTAGGGGCATAAAAGTGAGACATTTTATAGATTTTATAAAAAGTAAAAAACAGATGAAACCGGAGTTATTCAGCATTTCATGTGAATATGATGGTTATGATTTAGTCTTTGAGGAAGGGACTATAGATGCAAAACTTTACGAAGCATTCAATGAGATAATTACGGACAGGCGATATGATATAAATACTCTGCCGGAGTATCATGTGCTGCTTGACCGTAAAGATGAGGAACATTTCAATACTTTCTATGACTGTTGGATAAGAGAATTGGAGAAAAATGGTTTTGCTTTTTTATTGGACAATACCATCGGAATAGATAGCTTTGTAAAAGGAATTAATAGAATTTTGTTGAGTATTGGTTCAGGAAAACAATTGAACGCGGAGAGGGTAAATTCTGAATATCGACGTGAAGTTATGAATTATTCTTTGTCTGGAAAAGAGATTACATCTGAAATAAACTACGATATACTGGAAGCAAATATCGTTGCCAAAGAACTTCGGGAAATTGGATATGAATTGATTTGCCTGTTTAATGGCTTCGATAATAACATAAAGACAATTATCAGGATAGATAGAATAACTGAGCTGAAAGAGATTGAGGCGAAGATAAAGCATGGGGTGGATTAGCTGCCAAGGATTACGAGAAATTATAAGTAAAATCAGGGGGAGGATACCATGAAAATAGAGTATAGAAGACTGACAGAGAAAGAACTGAATACGTTTATTGATATGCGGATAAAGCAACTGAGAGAAGAAGGTGCTAAGGAGGATATTGATTTGGTACCTGCATTAAAGCAGTATTATATACGCCATATGGGAGATGGAACATTCGTGTCTTGGCTTGCTTTTGACGGGGATAGGATTATTGGAACGAGTGGGATATCTTTTGTAGAGAAACCGCCATATTTTGGCTGCCCAAGTGGAAAGATAGGGTTACTATCCAGCATGTTTACTGATCCGGACTACAGAAGAAAAGGTATCGCAAAAGAGCTGTTAACACGCGTTGTTCATGATGCAAAAGAATATGGTTGTGGAACGGTTCAGATCACAGCGTCAGATATGGGCGTTAAGTTATATTCGAACTTTGGATTTGTTCCTAATAAAAATTTTATGCAATATAAAATTTTGTGATTCTAACCATTGCCGATGAAATTACAGAAAAACATATGGGTGTTAGGTGAAATCGCTCATTAGGAAAGGATTATCATGGATAAAACGATAAATGATTTTATTAATCTTTGGGTCGGAAAACGACTTGAAGGGCTTAACTGCATATGTGAAATGCTGGATTTCTGTTTCAGCGATAATCTCGTATTGCATGGACTGGGATTGACTAGAATTTTTCTTAATGATGATTTGATAATAACAACGATGGATTACAATTCTTGGGATCAAGAAGAGAGCAAACATAATGATGAATGGTTCAATACAGATAAGTTTCGGAATCAGATAATTGGCGGAAAAGTCACAAACATATCCATTAGTAAATCCAATGATTTGTTCGTTGAAATGGATAACGGTGTGAGAATAGAATGCTATATTTCCAATGCTTACCCGCATTATGAAGAGGAATGTGAACAATGGCTTTTATTTGAACATACAGAGGATCATTCAGGAAGAAGATTGACTGCATATAATAAAAGGCTGGAGAGTAACATTGGAAATAGCAGAGGGGACAAAGATGTGGTGGTATGAAGATGTATCAAGAGCTGATTTTGAAGCGGTTAAAGATACGATAGAGCAAATTATGCTTCAATTAGGTGCTTCAAAATACGAAATCCGTTTAACTTATGAGGTTAAAACAACAAGCTGTTCAGATGATTTTGAAGAAATGCATCGTTCTGAGCGATCAGTATTTACATATAAAGGATTATTTTTCAGAGTGGATGAAGTCCTTTTTAGTAAAAAGCCCTTTATTGTAATAGAATGTGGGGATTTGGATGAGCTAATGAACAATATTATGGATGATGCAGAGCCTTTTCCATATGATTTATCCTATGAAGAATTGTGTGACGAGGTGAAGTATTCTTTGGGAATCGAACCATATCCGCAAGAGTAAAAGTTTATAATTTCTAAGAGGTGAAGTGTGACTTGCAGTTTGGTACACGGTTGATCAGATAGGAAAGACACAATAAATATAGCTAAGGTAAAACAAAAATCAGCATTTGGAGGAATGAGAAATGAAATCGACAATGCGAAAAGTAATTGGTATTATGCCACTTTATGATGATGAAAAAGAAAGCTACTGGATGCTGCCCGGATATATGAAAATGCTGGAGGCGGAAAATGCGATTCCTATGATGCTCCCTCTTACAGCAAATGAGAAGGAACTTGATTATTTTCTCGAAATATGTGGTGGATTTTTGCTGACTGGTGGACATGATGTGTCCCCGTCTGTGTATCATGAAAAAAAGAAATCGTGGTGTGGTTCCTGTTGTGAACTACGGGATGAAATGGAACAAATAGGAGTAAACAGTTATCACCATCAAGCAATCAGAGAACTGGCACTCGATTTTCAGGCGATGGCATTTTCGGAAGATGGGTTGATTGAAAGTATCTATATGCCATCGAATAAGTTTATAGTGGGCGTACAATGGCATCCCGAATTTTCCTATGCAGTAGATGAAAACAGCAGGAAAATAGTAAATGCGTTTGTTAGTTCCGTCTGAAAATTTCGGGGGGATGTATATTATGGGGGTGAATTACAGATGAAACCATATCATTTGATTTTGGATTTTACACATGTATATGATGATGAAATATGTGCAGACAGAGAGCAATTTTCGTGGATTGACTGTTCAGATATTGAAGGAAGCAACCTGTATTGTTCTCCACAGGCAGAGCGGGAGATTTGCAGGAGAATAGAGCCGTATGGAGTGCATGGAATCCATTTTGTGGATTCTGGCAATTATCATTATGTTACGAAGATATTTACGGACCAGATTCACAGCCCGTTTTCTTTGATTGTTTTCGACCATCATACAGATATGCAGCAACCGTTAATGGAAGGAATGATGAGCTGTGGCGATTGGGCGGGAATGGTTCTTGATCAGAATCCGGCATTGCAACAATTTATTTTGATCGGACCGGCGGAAGACGATATACGGCAGATTCGGACAAAGCACCCAGATAAGCTGATAACTTTTTCTGCAGAGGAAATCCGTAAAGGAGAAGGTGTGGAACGGTTAAAACGGATTCACGGCGGTGTACCGTTGTACATTTCAATCGACAAGGATGTGCTTTCTGAACAATACAGTGAAACAAATTGGAATCAGGGCGAACTGACGCTGGGGATGCTTGAACATATGCTTCAATATTTTCTGGAGCGGGCATCCGTATATGGTATAGATATCTGCGGGGAATGCTCTACGGCGATTGCCCTGCCGGAATATTTTCAGGCAGAGGGTGTAAATGGTAAGACAAACGTAGAGCTGTTTCGATTTTTGCGTAGTTATTGTTGTAGTTGAGCTGGATACAAATGTGCGAAATACAAGAGCAAGAAATTTGTACTAGAGATTAGAGTATGAAGAGATAGGAACCGATAAATGAAGCAAACCACACAGAAAACAGCATATTTCCACCTTCCCGGGCTATTTGAATTCTATGAGTTATACGAATTATTTCTGCCGTTATTTCGTAAGCATCGGGAATACTTTTATGATTGGTGTGAGATTGGCTCCATCTATGGGGCACCTATAGATTGTATCTGGGGTGGCGGACGGATCGGAGACGGAGATCACAGTGCGCAGGAAGTGTTGCATCTGATGCAGGAATATGGTATTTCAGCGAGGCTGACATTCAGTAATTCGTTATTGCAGGAAGAGCATTTATCCGACAAAAAATGCAACACACTTTGCACGTTATTTGAAAAAGGTGGAACAGTGCAAAATGGTGTGATTGTGCATTCGGATTTATTGCTGTCGTATCTGAAGAGGCAGTATCCGGGCTTGTATCTTGTCTCATCGACCACAAAGGTTCTGACGGAGTTTGAACAGTTCCGGGATGAACTAAAGCGGGACGACTTTCGTTATGTAGTGCCTGATTTCCGGTTGAATAAACGGTTTGAAGATCTGCATACGTTGACGGATGAAGAAAAGGCGAAGGTTGAGTTTTTGTGCAATGAATGTTGCTGGTTTGGGTGCAAAGACAGGAAAGTATGTTATGAGGATGTGAGCCGGAAAGCGCTTGGCATAAAAGCACCGGATCATAGATGCACGGCACCAGAGTCGGAACAGGGATACCGGTTCTCAAAGGCAATGTCGAATCCGGGATTTATTGGAGTTGATGCGATAAAAGACGTCTATCTGCCGATGGGATTTTCCAATTTCAAGATTGAAGGACGCGGACTGGGAAGTGCGTTGGTGTTGGAATTACTGCTTTATTACATGACGAAGCCGGAGTATCAGATTCATGTGAGGGAAGCGATTTATCTGGATAATATGTTGGATCTGTTCTGAGGCTGTCTCTTATACACATCTCCGAGCCCACGAGACATGCGCAGATC
>ENA-OWXQ01000471-OWXQ01000471.1-human-gut-metagenome-genome-assembly--contig:-NODE-471-length-20573-cov-7.26396_pt1 | contig 20573 bp, 16 predicted proteins | sample MGYA00249246_ERZ652059 | MGnify/ENA primary metagenome ERZ652059 (study PRJEB26925, sample SAMN05827064) | human gut metagenome | biome: ENVO:2100002; feature: ENVO:00000062; material: ENVO:00002003...
CATATACGAAACGCTCGAATGCTGGATCTGGGTTACCAGCGATCATAGCTGCAACTACCTCGTCGTTCAAACCGAGGTTCAGGATTGTATCCATCATACCAGGCATAGAAGCTCTGGCACCTGAACGTACAGAAACAAGCAATGGATTCTTGAGATCGCCAAACTTCTTGCCGTTGATCTCCTCCATCTTCTTAACACCTTCCATAGCCTGAGCCATGATCTCATCATTAATCTTACGACCATCCTCATAGTACTGTGTACAAGCTTCTGTTGTAATTGTGAATCCCTGTGGTACCGGAAGACCAATTGTTGTCATCTCTGCAAGGTTGGCACCCTTACCACCAAGAAGATTACGCATGGTCATGTCGCCTTCGCTAAACATATAAACCCACTTGTTTGCCATTTGTCATATACCTCCTAAGTAATCAAATTTCTGCGATAGCAGACTATGGCACGTCCCCATCACACTGCAAAAAATTATAACATAATTTCCACAATTGATAAAGGCATTTTTATAAATATTTAGTAAAATCGCCATAAAAAAACATAAAAAGAAAGGCAATTGGTTTTCCGGACGTATTTTACGCGGAAATCAACTGCCTTTTTTATTCTCTTTTCAGTCCGGGCTGCTCGTATCTACTGCTGCGGAAAATCCGTTCCGGACACTTCCGTATCGTCTGTCGGGGTGCCGGTTGTTTCTTCCGGGTTCTGGACTTCCATCTTCTCCGGTGCATCTTTCACCCGCTCGAAAACCATGCTTTCTGTATCCATTGATACGGTGAGCATTCCATTTTCCACGGTAAAAGCAATCTCCTCATCATCCGAATAAAGCATGCCTTCCTTCCATTGAAACTGCTCTGTCTCCTCTCCGAAGCCAAGGCTTGCCGTGCCATCCGCATACAACGTAAGTGCCATGGAATCCAGCCCATATGACACGATATCGTCGTGAGAATAGCTGTCCCCGTCCGACTCCATGGAATACAGATGGTATACCCCCGCAGCCGAAGCCTTCTTCTCTGATTTTGCACAGGCCGCGAAGATACACATGCATCCCACAAGTAAAAATGAAAGTACGATCATGCGAAGCGCCGTTTGTCGTGTTCTCATGCTGCCGTCCTCTCGTACAACTTGGTTTCTATATAGCCTATGCGCAAATCCTCTGTTTAGAACTTATTTTTCATAGCAGGAAAATACCGCCTGTTTCTTCTCATCGGAAAGCTTCGGTGTGATAAGGCTCACAACCGGCACGATGAGAAGTCCGGCAAGCATTGCAAATGCACCACAGTTGATCGGCGACTGCAATATGGTTGGGAATGATGCTCTTGCGAGCATATTCGCTACCATGATGCCACTGCCGAACAGGAAGTTCACAAGCACGGCGGCCTTCGTCACGCCCTTCCAGTACAGGCTGTAGATAAATGGTGCAAGGAATGCGCCTGCAAGCGCGCCCCATGAAATACCCATAAGCTGTGCGATAAATGTCACGCCGCTCTTATACTGTACAACCGCGATCACTGCGGAGATTGCGATAAATACAACGATGAAGATACGCATGATAAATACCTGTTTCTTCTCTGTCATCTCCTTCACGATCGTGCCACGGATCATATCCAGCGTCAGTGTCGAAGAAGATGCGAGCACCAGTGACGATAATGTCGACATGGATGCAGAAAGTACCAGGATTACAACAACCGCGATCAAAAACGGAGACAGCTTCTCGATCATCGCCGGGATAATCGCATCATAGCCCTGTGTCGCGATGTCGATATCATACAGTCTGCCGAAACCACCGAGAAAATAGCAGCCACCAGCTACAATGATTGCGAAGATTGTGGATATTAAGGTTCCTTTTCCGATTGACTTCTCATCCTTGATTGCATAAAACTTCTGTACCATCTGAGGAAGTCCCCATGTGCCAAGTGACGTCAGGATCACAACACACAGAAGTCCAAAAGGATCCGGTCCGAAGAACGATGCAAATGCTCCCGGTGTGGAAGTTGCCTGCGCATCCTCTACTCGTGCCAATACATCGATTGCCTGCATGAATCCACCATTTGATTTTAATACCGATGCAATGACCGCGATGATTCCGATGATCATGATACATCCCTGGATAAAATCATTGATGGCTGTCGCCATGTAACCGCCTGCGATCACATAGATTCCGGTAAGCACTGCCATCACGACGATGCAGACTGTATAATCCAGGTTAAACGCCATCCCGAACAATCTTGAAAGTCCGTTGTAAAGCGATGCCGTATACGGAATCAGGAATACAAATACGATCAGGGACGCCAAGATCTTAAGCATCTTCGAATCAAACCGGACACCGAAGAATTCCGGCATCGTCTTACTCTCTAAATGATGGCTCATTGTCCTCGTCCGTCTGCCGAGTACATTCCATGCAAGCAGGGAACCGATAAACGCATTTCCAAGCCCGATCCATGTGGAAGCAAGACCGAACTTCCATCCGAACTGTCCCGCATATCCGATAAAGATAACTGCGGAAAAGTATGAAGTTCCGTATGCAAATGCAGTCAGCCATGGTCCAACATTTCTTCCACCTAATACAAATCCATTGACATCGGTCGCATGCCTCCGGCAGTATACTCCGACACCGATCATCACTCCAAAAAATATTACTAACATGATAATTTTAATCGCCATTTTCTCTCTCCTTTTTCTTCTGTCTGGTGATTGTAAATTCCTTCAATCCAGTTCTTCATTTCTCCATTGCGTTATTGCGTAACGCTTTACTGTATTAAAGCGCTCTGATTAAAAGAAAAGGGATGCCGACAAGCATCCCTGTCCCTTATCTTCTTTTAGTATTCAAATTTCTTCTCGAAGTAAGCCTTCAGATCTTCGATCTTCACACGCTCCTGCTCCATCGTATCACGATCACGGACAGTTACAGCGCCGTCTGTCTCGGACTCAAAATCGTAAGTCACACAGAACGGAGTACCAATCTCATCCTGTCTTCTGTAACGCTTACCGATGTTTCCTCTGTCATCGAACTCGCAGTTATATGTCTTTGCAAGCTCTGTATAGATCTTCTCTGCACCTTCGTTCAGCTTCTTAGAAAGCGGAAGCACACCGATCTTAACCGGTGCTAATGCCGGATGGAAATGAAGCACGGTTCTCATATCCGGCTTCTCCTCGGTTCCGATGTTCTCCTCGTCATAAGCGGCACAGAGGAATGCAAGTGTCACACGGTCTGCTCCCAGTGATGGCTCGATAACGTAAGGAATGTATTTTTCCTTCTTCTCATCGTCGAAGTACTCCATTGGCTCACCGGATGTATTCTGATGCTGTGTCAGATCGTAATCGGTACGGTCTGCGATTCCCCACAGCTCGCCCCAGCCAAATGGGAACAGGAACTCAATATCCGTTGTACCCTTGCTGTAGAAGCAAAGCTCCTCCGGAGAATGGTCACGTGCACGCATCTCATCATCCTTGATGCCAAGATCCTTCAGCCAGTTAATACAGAATTCTCTCCAGTAACGGAACCATTCCATATCTGTACCAGGCTCGCAGAAGAACTCCAGCTCCATCTGTTCAAACTCTCTTGTACGGAATGTGAAGTTACCCGGTGTGATCTCGTTACGGAAGGACTTTCCGATCTGACCGATACCGAAAGGAATCTTCTTACGGGATGTACGCTGTACATTCTTAAAGTTTACGAAGATACCCTGTGCGGTCTCCGGTCTTAAGTAAACTGTATTCTTTGCATCCTCGGTTACACCCTGGAATGTCTTGAACATCAGGTTGAACTGACGGATACCGGTAAAGTTATGCTTGCCGCAGCTTGGACAGCAGATATGCTTCTCTTCCACATACTGTTCCATCTGCTCATTTGTCCAGCCGTCAATGGAACCCTCGATCTCGATTCCGTTGTCAGCCATATAATCTTCAATCAATTTATCTGCACGAAAACGCTCGTGACACTCTTTACAGTCCATCAGAGGATCTGCAAATCCACCCAGGTGACCGGATGCCACCCATGTCTGTGGATTCATAAGAATGGCACAATCCACACCTACGTTGTAAGGATTCTCCTGAATGAACTTCTTCCACCATGCTTTCTTCACATTGTTTTTGAGCTCAACTCCAAGGTTTCCGTAATCCCATGTATTGGCAAGTCCGCCATAGATTTCAGAACCCGGATACACAAATCCTCTGTTCTTTGCAAGTGCTACGATTTTGTCTAAAGTCTTTTCCATATTTTGTAAACCTTCCTTCCTCTCGCACCGGAGTGTGCGGATTCTTATTATTTTTCGGTGTGACTTTCTTCACCATATGAAACATACAACATTTTACAGGCTAATGGTTCAGATTGCAACCATATTTTTGAAATTCATCATACACCATGCATTTTTATGTGTCGGGCTTTTACAGGGATGATAGTATTTCTAGCGATTTGAATTCCCGGTCGATATATGCTTCCCGGAAACGGTCTGCCACGTACTTTAATTCTGCCATCGCCTCTTCACTTAACTGAAACGCATACAGCTTCGTAAGATCTGCCGACTGGATATATTGCAGAGTATAAATAAGTGTCTCGGATACCGTCCGTGTGAGCTTCAGCTCTTTTCCGCATGCCTCACACAGAAGCCCGCCTGCCTTCGCATTGAAATATTTCAGTTCCTTCTTATTGCAGCGCACGCATGTATATGCATGAATCCCCTGTCCTTCGATATCCATCAGCCGTACTTCGAACGCATAGCGGATCAGCTGATTGTCCACGGTTCCCTGTTCAAGTGCCTTGAGTGTCACATAGAGCAGATTGAGCTCATTCACACAATAGCAGCCCTCTCTCGTATAATATGACATAAATTCACACACATACGATGCATAGCACAGCTTCTCCATATCCAAAGGAAGTCCGGAAAAATATTCCCGGACCTCCGCTTTGACTAACGTATAGGAATCTCTTCCCGGAAATACGGTAAAAGTACCCATCACGAAGCTCTGGCTCGCCGCCCGGAGCTGGCTTACCGCCTTTCTGGCACCATTTGCAAACACTGTGATCTTTCCGCGTTCCTTGGTCAGTATGACCAACCGTTTATCGTACTCCTTCACAAGTGTTGCATATAAAATTATACCCGTTACCTGTATTTCCTCACGCATTTTTTGTTATCTCTCTATTTCTTTTCCCGGTAATGACTCATCCGGATACGTATGGTAATATAAATCACAAGTACGATGGCCACACCAACGAAAATCCATATCTGTACCGGCACATCCTCAATATTATAACACCGGACATTGATCCACATCTGATTGATTTCCTTATTCGCCGTATCATCAAAATACTGCATGACTGCACTCCGTTGCAGTACCTCCTGCGTCGGATACTGTGCAAACAACTGTCTGCGCGTCTGTTCTTCCGGCACAGTCATAATATAATCTTCATTGGAATCATCCCCACAGAAGAAGAAACCAACCGGATACTCTGTTGTATCCTCTTCATCATCCTCTGCCTCATAATTCCATTTCAGATAATCATAGACTGTATCATCGTCACCGCCACTGATCACCGATGTATAACCAATGTAATACATGTTACGCACCGCATTGTCCGGACGAGACACAAAGTTTACAAATGCCTCAGCGGCCTGCTGTTTTTCCGCATCCTGTCCGATTCCGCTTTTCAGCATAACCCAGCCGTCAAACCACAGATTCGTCGACTCCTCCGGCACCGCAAAATCCAGATAGAAATCATCCTCTTCTGCCTGATCCATCGCATAGACAGCATCTCCGGACCACTGGTAGTTTGCAACGACTTTTCCGCTGATCATGTCTGCTTTACCACTGTCGGTCTCAAACGAATAAACATTACCCTGCATATCCTGCAGGATGTCCTCTACATTCTCGATCGTATCGGAATCCACATCATTCATGATCTGCATCAACCGTTCCTGATAATCCGGTGCATTGCGGAGCGATTCATCCATCAGTTCATCTTTTCTGTAAGAACCAAGTGCCGCAAAATAAGAATCCCGGACATTATCCTTGATTGTAACCTGGCGCTTGAACTTGTCATTTAGAAACACATCCCAGGTAGATGCTTCCTCTTCTGTCATCTTCTCCGGATTGTAGAGAACACCGGTGACGCCCCACATATAGCCTGCCGCATATTTACTCCACGACTCACCGCCGATCTCATTTTCATCAAACGTATCCTTAATATAATCGGATACCCCGCGCACATAGTAATTATCCGGGTTGTCCGTATCATAAAAATCTTCTGAAAACGGCACCAGCTTCTTCTCTGCCATCAGCTTCATGATCATATAATCAGACGGACAGACAAGGTCATACACATCGCCGAGTGTCAGCTGGTTATACAGATCCTCGTTCGTACCGAAGCATGAATACTCAACCTCCACGCGCTTGCCGTACGTCTCGTAATACCACTCGGTGAAATCATCGACCATCGAATTCTCACCGAAGATCTCCGCACCATTTTCAAGCTCCATGCGTTCTTCTTCGTCCCAGTCACCAAGATCGATATATTCCTCCCAGTTGCAGACACGCAGCTTGATCACGTCGTCATTTCCCTGTGCGTGTGTGATCTTTGTTCCCGGCACCATCGCCAGAAATGTCATCATAGCTGCCGCCGCAACGGCTGTCACACGTTTTAACATCTTATTTCTCATTGCGGACACCTCCTTTTTCAGAGGTTGTCTTTCTGCCAGCCACATTCATGACAACCACTGCCAGAATAACGATCAGGAAGATCACTGTCGAAAGCGCCCAGAGTGCAGTTTTAATCTCTGTCTGTGAACCCTTGGTTGCATTGACAACATACGTACTGATCGTGTTAAACGTTGCCGGTTTTGTATAGCTTGCGATGAAATAATCATCAAGCGAAAGTGTGATTGCCAGCGCAAATCCGGATACGATACCCGGCATGATCTGCGGGATCACAACCTTACGGAGTGCCATCGACGGAGACGCACCAAGATCCATTGCCGCCTCATACAGACTTGCATCCATCTGCTTTAATTTCGGAACCACAGACAGATACACAAATGGCGCAGATAACACTACATGTCCGATCAGCAGCGGCACATAGCTTTCCTTATTCATGCCAAATGCAACGATCAGCAGCACGCAGATGGAAAAGCCGGTTACAACATCTGCATTGACAACCGGAATCTGGTTGGCTGTGTTAATAAAGTTCTTCGCAAGTTTCTTCGAATAAAACGCGCCAATCGCACCCATCGTTCCAAGGATTGTAGCAAGCAGAGATGAAACAAGTGCCAGAAGAACCGTCCCAACGATCATATCCCGAAGCTCACCCTTTGTGAACAGTGTCACATAATTCTGCATAGAAAATCCGTGGATCGAACCGATATTTCCGGAATCCGTAAAGCTGTATACCGCCAGAATCAGAATCGGTGCATAGATAACGAGCAGCATAAGAATCAAAAATAGTTTTCCAATCGTCTTTCTCATCAGATCAGTGCACCTCCTCTTCCCTCGTCCTCATCCGAGTATTTGTTCGTAAAGAGGGTGAAGATCAATATGATCAAAAGCAGAATCAGTGCGATCATTGATCCATTGTGCCAGTCGTAGGATGCAAAATAGCTTCCGATCAGACTACCCATAATATATGTGCTGTTATAAAGCATATCCAGCACAACATAGTTTGTCATAGATGGCAGAAATACCATCGTGATTCCGCTGATGATGCCAGGCACGGAAAGTGGCAGTGTCACCTTCAGGAATGTCTGTACCGGATTCGCGCCAAGGTCACCTGCCGCCTCTATCAGGCTTATGTCTAACTTCATCAGCGTCGTGTACATCGGCAGAATCATGAATGGAAGAAAATCATACGTCATACCGATGACAGAATTTAAAAACGGATGCAGGGCAAGATTTCCCTCTAACACCGTAAGTATCTCTTTTAATGCAGTGATACGCAATGTGAAATTGATCCACATCGGCATCACAAATGCAACTAAGATCACACTCTTATGCCGCATATTGCTGCGCGCTAAGATATACGCAATCGGATATGCAAGCAGTACACAGACGCAGGTCGTCACAACCGCCAGCGCAAAGCTGTACGCAAGTGTACCAATCGTATTCGGGCTCGTAAAAAATGCCGCCAGATTCTGCACGGTAAACTGACCTTGTCCGTTTGTAAACGCATAATATAAAAGAACAAACAATGGGGCTACTACAAACAGCAATAGAAAAAGTGCATAAGGTATACCCAGTCCGCTCTTTGCAAAACGTGAAGAACGCATACAATATCACTCCTTTTCTATTTCTTGATGGAAAACTGGATATGCTCCTCCGGAATAACCAGACTTACATAGTCATCCATATTCCACAGATATTCATCGTTAACGATGAAATCTTCATCCATATCCGTACGGACTACGTAGCTGTAATGATCACCCTTGTAGATCAGGTTGATGATATGTCCGCAGACGATACCCTCTTCCTCATTATCGCTCATGGAAATATGCCGTGGCTTGATTGCAAGCACGACCTTCAGTTTCTCATAATCAATCACGTCACCATGTGCATCTAAAAGCTCATGCGCGTCGTTAAACTTAGAACCCGGAATGATCTTCGTCAGATCACACTGGATCTTTCCATCAAAGATTGTAAGCTCATAATTCTTGTCTACATCACTCTCGATCTTATTCAGTGTGTGTTCCGGAATCATGATATGGATACCGTCCGGTTCCACATTCAGTCCAACCTGGCTTCCAACCGCTGCGGTCTTCGTCGACTGGATCACGATCTCGTTCTTGCCGGATTCCACTGTGATCTCATAATGGACACCCTTGAATACAACCGATGTAACCGTTCCTGTGATTGCACCATTCTCAGGCGTTGTGATCTCCACATCCTCCGGACGCACAACAACTTCCACCAGCCGTCCATGCTCGACATCATCTACACAGGCAAATTCCGCTCCGCAGAAACGCACCTTGAGCTTGTCTGTCATGATGCCCGTAAAAATATTACTCTCGCCGATAAAGTCTGCAACGAATGCATTTTTCGGCTCATTATATATATCCTCAGGAGTTCCGATCTGCTGCATACGTCCTTCGGACATGACAACGATCTTGTCCGACATCGTAAGTGCCTCCTCCTGGTCGTGTGTTACATAGATAAAGGTAATGCCAAGTCTTTCATGCATACTTTTCAGTTCAAGCTGCATCTCCTTGCGCATCTTTAAGTCGAGCGCACCGAGCGGCTCATCGAGAAGCAGGATCTGCGGCTCATTGACCAGTGCACGCGCGATTGCGATTCGCTGCTGCTGTCCACCGGACAAGGTTGCTACCTTCCGCGTCTCAAACCCTTCTAAGTCTACCATCTCCAGAACTTTCTTTACCTTCCGCTTAATCTCGTCCTTCGGCAGCTTCTTAAGCTTTAATCCAAAGGCGATATTGTCAAAAATGTTTAAATGTGGAAACAATGCATACCGTTGAAATACTGTGTTGATCGGGCGTTTGTTTGGTGGTAGATTTCCAATCTCTTTACCATCTAGCAGTATTTCTCCCTCTGTAGGAATTTCAAAGCCCGCAATCATGCGGAGTGTTGTGGTTTTACCACAGCCCGAAGGCCCTAAAAACGTTACGAATTCGCCCCTTTTTACCGTAAGGTTAAAATCCTCTACAGCGACAAACCCATCCTCAAATGTTTTTGTGATGTGCTTTAGCTCAATAATGTTTGTTGAACTAGTGTTGTTTTCCAATAAACTCTCATCCTCCTTGTGTTCCTGACATCCTTATCCATGGCATTGGCGGATGCAGGCCAGATTTTTCTTTCGTATTCTCTACGAAAATGCATAAAAATATGCCTGTTTTTTCTTACAAAAACAAGCATATTTTATCAGATTCATATTCTATTTACAATCAATTTTTTAACGTCTGTGATATTTTCTGTCTTCCTCTTCATACTTCGGGGAGCACGTAAGCTGGACACCTATTTTCTTCAGAAGCTGCTCATCCACCGATGAAAGCAATACCGTCGAATGTGCCTGACAATTCTTCAATTTTGAGAGCTGCTCAATTGCAAGCTTTGCTTTTTCATCCTGTGCCGCCGTCGTGGAAAGCGCAATCAGAATCTCATCGGTATGCAATCTTGGATTGTGGCTTCCAAGATATTGGATTTTGAGTCGCTGGATCGGCTCGATGGCTTCCTTGGATACTAACTGTACTTCATGCGGAATTCCGGCAAGTACTTTAAGCGCATTCAAGATCGCAGCTGCCGATGCACCGAGCAGATCTCCGGTTTTTCCGGTTACGATCGTGCCGTCTGCAAGCTCGATTGCCATCGCCGGATGCCCGGTCTCCTCTTCCCTTGCCAATGCTTTCTTTGCCACCAGGCGGTCCTCCATAGAGACACCCGCCTGCCGCAGTAAAAGCTCTAACTTATTCTTGTCATCCTTCGACTGTCCGTAACGCTTTCTGTCACACAGGCACCGATAATACCGGCGGATGATCTCCTGTGCCGATGCATCGCGGCATACCTGATCGTCAATGATACAATTTCCAGCCATATTGACACCCATATCCGTTGGAGACTTATATGGGCTGCTTCCGGCAATCAGTTCAAACATTGTCGCAACAACCGGGAATATCTCGATATCGCGGTTGTAATTAACGGTTGTCTCACCATATGCTTCCAGATGAAACGGATCGATCATATTGACATCGTTTAAGTCCGCTGTTGCTGCCTCATAAGCAAGATTGACCGGATGCTTGAGTGGCAGATTCCAGATCGGGAATGTCTCAAACTTTGCATACCCGGCCTTCACGCCACGCTTATATTCATGGTAAAGCTGAGACAGGCAGGTTGCCATCTTTCCACTGCCCGGTCCCGGTGCCGTGATGACAACAAGCGGGCGCTCTGTCTCGATATATTCATTCTTTCCATACCCCTCATCACTCACGATATGGGCAATATCACTTGGGTATCCAACAATCTTATAGTGACGGTAAGACTTGATTCCAAGCTCTGCAAGCTTCTTGCGGAAAAGCTCTGCCGATGCCTGCCCGGCATACTTTGTCAGACACACACTGCCAACATACAGTCCTACTGCCTGGAATTCGTCGATCAGACGCAGCACATCCATATCATATGTAATTCCATAATCATCGCGCACCTTGTTATTCTCGATATCCTCTGCACTGATCACGATCACGATTTCAGCCTGGTCTTTTAACTGTAATAACATCTGCAGCTTCGAATCCGGCTGAAATCCCGGAAGCACACGTGACGCATGATAGTCATCAAACAGCTTGCCTCCAAACTCCAGATATAATTTATTATCAAACTGCGCGATCCGGTCACGTATGTGCTGTGACTGCATCTCTAAGTACTTTTGGTTGTCAAAACCGATCTTCATCTTAATTTTCCTCCCGATAACCGTAATTACGAAGTAAGGTATCGCTGTCTCTCCAGTCCTTCTTTACCTTTACCCATAGCTTTAAATTTACTTTCATGTCCAGCAGATTTTCCATGCTGATACGTGCTTTCGTACCAATCTTTTTTAGCATTGCACCCTGCTTTCCGATAATAATCCCCTTGTGGGAATCCCGCTCACAGATGATTGTTGCCTCAATATCTATGCAGCTGCCATCCGGACGTTCCTTCATCCGGTCGATCACAACGGCGATACCATGTGGAATCTCTTTGTCTAACTGGCGAAGTGCCTGTTCACGGATCATCTCCGCCACAATCTGGCGTTCCGGCTGATCGGTAATCGTATCCTCATCATAAAACTGCGGTCCAAACGGAAGCAGCCGCTTTAACGTCTTAATCAGCTCCGCCTGATTGTGTCCGCGCAGTGCAGAAACAGGAACAATCGCATCAAAATCATGTACCTCTTTGTATGTGTTTATAGCATCTGCAACTGCCTGTTTATCCACGGTATCCGTCTTATTGATAACAAGCACCACCGGCGTATTTACCTTACTTAACACATCAATGATATGACGTTCGCCCGCGCCGATAAATGTCGTCGGCTCTACGATCCACATGACGATATCCACCTCATTCAATGTGGAATACGCAACATTCATCATATACTCGCCAAGCTTATTTTTCGCCTTGTTGATACCGGGTGTATCCAGGAACACAATCTGTCCTTCGTCATCCGTATATACTGTCTGGATCCGGTTCCTCGTCGTCTGTGCTTTGCTGCTTGTAATCGCAATCTTCTGTCCGATCAGATGATTCATCAATGTGGACTTCCCCACATTCGGACGTCCGATGATTGCAACAAAACCGGATTTGTATGTCGATAAGTTATCCATATGTTTCTCCCTGTATGTTCTACCTAAAATACGCTCTTTACTTCTGTAAATGCATCCTTCGCATCTTCGATCCGCGCTTCATCACCGATTGCACAGATCACATCTCCATCGACAGCTGCTTCCACATATCCGGCAAGTCCACGGATTACTTCCGGGGTTGCGCCAAGCACTTCATCTCTTGTCCGCTGCAAGTCTGCATCGTCGATTCCCATCAGATAACAGATCAGACTGAAATTGCCATCTGCGGATGGTGTAAGCGGTGAATCCATCCTACTGATCGCACCGATGATATATTTCATCATGTCTCTTTCGTCTGCTTCAAAGCTTCTCACATAGTCCGGTGCCTCCTTATAGATCTCGTATGTCTCCAACAGATTTGGATCACGGTAGGATGTAAAATATGCGTTACCGCTTCGATTGAAGCTGCACATACAGCCATAAGCACCACCCTTCACACGCACATTGATCCACAGATAATCGTATGAGAAGATACACTGCAATACATTCAAAGCGCCGGTATACTCATATCCACGTTCACAGAAATTACCGGCCGTCGCTACATACTGTACCTGACTTGCCGTCTTAAAGCCCTCGTTCTTTTTTACTACCGGAATTTCCTTCACATTCTCAAACGCCAGTCTTGTCGAAAGCTTGCAGGAAAATCTCGTCAGACTCTCAGTCAGCGTATCCTCCGGCTTCTTATCGGAAGTAAAGTTCACGAGCAGGGAATCTCTGCGCAGAAGCTGACCGAGCGTCTCCTGAAGATCAGCAGCCAGTCCCTCATAGCGTTCTTCAAAATGATCATCCAGATCTGACAGATACATATAATAATCTACACCCTCTGTCAGTTCTTTCACAACACCTATTTTAGAAATATATGCCGTTGCGCGTCCCGCCGCTGTTGTATGTCCGTTCGCAAGCAGATCGTCTTTCATTGCCGCACGCGTCTCTGCAATAATCTCCTTCAATCGCTTCTTATCCGAAAGCTTCGAGGTGAACAAAATCTCCTCAATCAATTCCATTGCCTTATCGAGCTGTGCATCCAACATCTTTGCACTGACGACAAAATGTGTAACATAACCGCCATATTCTTTCTTATTGGTGACCGATGTACTGAATCCAATGCCACCAGTATACAGATTGATCTCGTTCGATAACTCACTGTAACTGAAATGCTCTGTATCCACATACTTAAAAATCTCCGTCAAAAGTGCAATTACCGGAAACTTATCATAGTCGATATCATCCATACAGAAGTTCAGGCTGAGATACGTGATTCCGTTTGTAAAAATATCATGGCTTAGTACCTTGACATGTTCAATCTCCAGAATACGGTTATTTATTTTCTTGGCATGCTTCTCGATATCATCGATCGCAAGCATCGGAATCTTCTTCAAGTCTTCCTCTGCATCACCGGAGCTCTGGTACTCCTTCAGATGCATCATGTTCGCACGGATCTCCTCGATATCCGCTGCAGAAAGTGTCTCCTTATATGCCGCAAGCCGTGCCTTCTCACGCTCTGCAATCTCATTATTAAGCCCCTTCTTTGGCATCAGCAGACAATATGACTTGTGCGTATTCTGTAAAATATACTGCTTGATCAGAGCTTCAAAATATCCGGTCTCCACATCCTGCTTCAACGCATCATACACATCGTTCAGGCTGAACAGATCAAGCGCTGCCGCATCATCATAAAGCCATGTAGAAAATGCATTTAATCCGAGCATCAATCCCTTCGGGAATCGTCCAAAGTTTCCTTCCTTATGCTTAAATTCAAAATAATTGATTGCCGCAAGCAGCGATTTCTTATCCATACCCTGCTCCACAATGGAAGCAAGCGTATCCTCAAGCACCTGTATAAATCGTTCTAAATCTTCTGCATTCGCATTCTTTGCAATGATTGAGAAGTTCGGCTGTTTGATACCGTCATCAAAGGATGACAGAATATCCTTGCCAAGCCCGGCATCAATCAATGCCTTTTTGAGCGGTGCGCCCGGTGCCGACAGCAAGGCATATTCAAGAATCGAAAATGCAGTACATAACTTTTTATCCGCACTTGTTCCAACAACTGTGTTGTATGTCAGATAAGTGTTGTCCTGCTCGGATTCATTCTCTGCGATGGAATAATATTCCCGTACCTCTACCGGCTTCTCAAACGCTGGCTCATCGGTCAATGCAGAATCAATCTCTAAATAATCAAAGTTCTGTAAATACTCCTCGTCGATAAACCGAAGTTCCGCCTCTGCATCCATATCGCCATACAGATAGATATAACTGTTGCTCGGATGATAATACCGCTTATGAAACGCAATAAAATCCTCCTGTGTCAGGTTCGGAATTGCCTCCGGATCTCCACCCGATTCAAAACCATATGCAGTATGTGGAAGCAGTGATTTCTCAATAATTCGGTAAAGCTGCTGTTCCGATGAGGAATACACGCCCTTCATCTCGTTAAATACAACACCGTTATACGTGAGCTCCCCGGTCTCCTCATCGATCTCATAATGCCAGCCCTCCTGCATCATGATCTCTTTCTTCTCATACATATTCGGATAAAAAACGGCATCCATATAAACATGCATCAGATTATGAAAATCCTTCTCATTCAGACTTGCAAGCGGATACACTGTCTTGTCCGAATAAGTCATTGCATTTAAGAATGTATTCAGACTGCCCTTGCAAAGCTCCACAAATGGATCTTTCACCGGGAATTTTCTGGAACCGCAAAGCACCGAATGTTCTGTGATATGTGGCACACCTGTATCGTCGGCTGGCGGTGTCCGGAAACCGATTGTAAATACTTTGTTCGTATCATCATTCTCAATCACAGCCACACGTGCCTTTGTCTTATTGTGGGACAGGATATATCCGTATCCATTAACTTCCTTCAATTCCTTCTTTTCCACTACCGTATATGCGGTCAGATTCTCTAATTTACTCAAACGATTCATCCTCCATCATCTATTTCAAATTCTCCGGTCCAAAGCTTTCCGGAAGCAGTTCTTCCAATGTATATACCTTATACGCCTCTATTGTACGTGCTAAAATCACGGCAAATGCGGACGGATTAACGAACTCCCGCAGCACCTGTCTGCACACACCGCATGGTGCAGTGTATCCGGCCTGCGCAAGCGCATCTTCGTCAAGTTTCCCGCCTACGATCGCGATTGCCGAAAATTCCCTGCAGCCTTCACTCACAGCCTTGAAGATGGCTGTCCGCTCTGCACAGTTTCCCGGTGTAAATGCTGCGTTCTCAATATTGCATCCGGTGTATATCTTCGCATCTGCCCCAAGCAGTGCCGCCCCAACTGCAAAGTGCGAATACGGTGCATACGAAAACTTCCGTGCATCCGCTGCAATCCGGATCAGATTTTGTATCTTTTTCTTTTCTAATTTCATATACTGCCTTATCCTGTATTTTGTAAATTATGATTCGCGGTACGCCACTCCTACGCTTCTGTCAGCCGGTAATCAACAACCGCCTTCACGTCACCCGCTTCTTTGCCGCTCATCTTGATGATCACATGTGTTTCCATTCCGGCTTCCGCTTCGATCTCCTGTATTGCCCGCTCGATCACAAGTGCTTCCTTGTACCGCGCCTGACTCTTATACTCCACGCGAATCCGGTTGACACATGTGATATCCTCGACATACTCATTTGCAAGCAGGATGTATTTTGCATTACTCATATGTCCGTTGTAATCGATGTCCGCCTTCGGTACAACTACTGTATCAACAACTTCGAATTCCTTCGGCAGACGGATCTTTCTGCCGCATTTTTCCATCGGATACCGCGGCTCAATCTCATAGCCCTTCGCATCCTCTTCCTCGATCCGGACCGGATGCTTTGTCTCCATATCCATAAGTGTCCACATCGAATCGGCACAGACGATGTCCTCGCCGTTTTCATCTGTCACGATCACATTACGATAACCAATTGATGTTGCAAATTCATACGCCCACGTCTTTACGCTTATCTCCTCGAACATCTTCGGGATACGGAGGATCTCAATATTCCAGCTGATTGCAAACCATGTCCGCTTATGCGTGAGCATATAGTCGATGCCTCTGCCAACCGACTCGGAATTGATGTTGACACAATCCTGCATAGCATCCATCAGACTTCCAAACGACATTCGTCTCGTTGCATCCACATCTGAAAAAAGCACTTTTTTATTATATGTGTACATACTATACCCCTTTATCACGCACGACTTTCGTGGCAGGTGAAATAAATCACCTGATACTCTTTCGCGATTTCTCTTACAAACGCTCTTCCGTGCTCTATCTTTTCCTCATCCAGATTTACAAATGGATCGTCCAGAATCAGAAACGGCTTTTTCTCCCGATACATCGCATCCGCAAATGCAAGACGCATACACAAACCGGTCATATCCTGATATCCCCGGCTGAAATATCCCATATCACGGTACATTCCCTGCTCCTGTCTCTCCATCTCAAACGTCGCCGTAAGTCCATACGTTGTTCCGTCTTCACCTGATAACATCCGGTAATACCTCCGGAATGCATCCATAACCGGTTTCTGATAACGTGCACCGTAATTTTCCTTTGCCTGTGTCAAAAAAGCCTTAGTCTTTTGTATTATATCACATTTTTCCCGAAGCGTAATCAATTCTTCATTAAGAGATTGCAATTTTCTTTCCTTTTCCATCAGTGTGTCAGACTCGCTCTCCAACTCATCAAGTCTCCGGCTGTATTGCAGGATCTGTCTCGACAACGTCTCCATCTCCGATGCCCGCTGTTTCTGCTGTTCCTCCGAAAGCGGCTTTGGCTGTACAGGTTTTGACTCTGGCTGGCGTTTCTTCCTGCCGATTGCATACCCAAGCAGCATACATGCGCCTGCAATCATACTGAATCCACCACAGATAAGGATTAACATACGATACCCTTTGCCTGCCGCAAGCAGCGCATATATAATCACAAGCAATCCTAAGACGATACCTGTGATTCCTTTATATTTCCGCTGTTCGTTTTTTTCATTTCTTCTTTGCTGCAAGGTATCTGCCAGTTCCTGCCCGGATGGGCTTGCAGCTTCTTTCTCTTCGGTTTCCTCCGGTAGCTTCCCCGCCAAGCACGCATTCCAACGCACTTTGACCGCCGTCAACTGGCTTGAAACCGTATCTAACGCTTCCTGCACTACCGTTTTTGCCCGTAATTCCTGTGCAAGCACGTGTGCTTCCCGTTCAAGCTTCGCAAGTTTTCCGGTGCTCCGTTTATCCGACATCTGGTTGATCGCATCGGCAAGCTTTTTATTTGCCACGTCATAACTTGCCATATCTTCGGTCTCTTCCATCTGATCGCCGAGCTTCGCACTCACGCTGTCTGTCGCTGCAAATGCCGCACATTCCGCCTGTCCGATATAGATGGTCCGCATAAAAGACTCCGCATTGATTCCGAATAATTCCTGTCCGATCTGTTCGGTGAAATCTGTACTGTCAAGCAGCGTATTCGCATCCTGTAACCGGAAGGAATCTCCCTTTGCCGTCTTCCCGAAGACACGCGACAGCAGATAATATTTCCCATCCGCTGTAAAGGTAAGCTGTCCGCCATAGGTGCCGCCCTGCCACGGCTGGTAACGCTTCCGTTCCTTCTCCAGTTCCGTCCGCTTCGTCTCCCCGGCAAAGCCATAGAACATCACGCGGATAAATGCTGCAAATGTACTTTTTCCTGCGCCATTCGGCAGCACAAAAGCATTGTAGCCATCTGCAAAATCATAGGAGAAATCCGAAAGCTTTCCAAAGTTTTCAATATGACATGTCAGTAGTCTCATATGAACGCCTCCCCGGCAAGCGCCAATATTCCCGTCTGAATGATCTTCGCTTTCTCCTCATCCGAAAGGTCAGTCTGTGCCTGAACCAGACGCACGAATTCACCCTTTAATGACGCATCATACATATATGCGGCATAGTCGATCTCCGGCACAGTATGATCTACGACCTTCGCATAGAAATAGATTTGTGACAACTGCATCGCAAGCAGGTCTGTATCTACTTCCACGCCCACAGGCAGGCTGCCAGTCAGACAGACCTTCACCAGATCGGCTGTCTGCACCTGCATTTCCTGTAATGTCTCTTTAATAGCATCTAAAATATCCACTCCGGATGCACACACGCTTACATCGACAGATGTCTCCCACAGTCTGCGGCTTGCAAATGGCACAAATGTATCCTGAATCTTATGATGTGCCACATCAACCTCGAGCAGGCAGAATCCATGTATGCCACATTCATCAAAGCCTCTGCCCTCCAAACAACCCGGATACACGTAGATGCCCCTTGCATCGAGCTGCTCACGCTTATATGTATGGATGTGTCCGAGTGCCAGATAATCGATTCCTTTATTTTGTAATAAAGCAAGTGGAATCTGTTCCGCATCCCGTCCTGCCCCACTTGCGTATGGCGTCTCCTGCCCATGCAGCATCACAAGGTTAATATGCTTTGGATTAAGCCTTAATGATGTATATAACGTCTGTGCATTCCGTGCAGAGCTTTCCGCACCGGTAATCACGATTGTCGCACCATCTTCTTCCCACGCATAGTAACGCCATGTATCACCAAACAACTTCAGGTTATCCGGGATTTCATCCAACGACTGCAGGAACCCATCTGCATCGTGATTTCCACGCAGATAGAAAAACAAGATCTCCGGGTGTCCGGTAATTGCAGACAGCACCGCGTTTCCAGTTGCCCGGCCAACCTTCTTCGTATCAAACAGATCTCCGGCGATGAGAATCCCATCGACCGATTGTTCTGCGGCGTAGTCCACCATACGCAGAAACGTATGCAGAATCTCGGTTCTCCGCTGCTTCTGCTTATCTCCATCCAGATGTGTAGACAGAGAGGAATTCAAATGAATATCCGCACAATGTATTAACTTCATCCGTTACCCCTTTCTGTCATTTCCTAAAATATCTCAAATCCTAACTGATTCTTCCATTTCAGCACGCGCGCAACTGCCGCATCAATCTGTGCCTCGTCAATTTCTCCATCTTTGACTGCCTGTATGACGGCTTTGATCTGCTCCTGATAATTCGTGGAAAGCAGCATATCATTTCCGGCTTTGACCGCCTGCACCGCCGCCTCGTCCAGATCATATCCCGCAGATACGCCACTCATCATCAGATCATCGGTGATTACCACACCATCAAACTGCAGCACGTTCCGTATCTCCTCGTGCACCTTCTCCGATAGCGATGCCGGATATTCATCATCGATTGCTGCAACTACATTGTGGCTAACTAAAATACAGTCCGCGCCAGCATTTACGCCCGCCTCAAACGGTATATAATCCCGCGTCACAAACTGCTCATACGTTCGCGTATCCTCGATCTGGTTCACATGCGTGTCTCCATTACTACCGTACCCCGGGAAATGCTTCAACACCGTTCCAATCTGTGCCTTCCGCATCGTCGTGACAACGGTATCGACGTACTCTGCCGTCTCCTGCGGATCATCTCCAAACGCACGGGGATAGATAAAATCACTCGCATCTCCGGACAGATCACAGACCGGTGCGAAGTTCACATTGATGCCATACGATAGAAGCAGCTTTGTTTTTTCTTCCGTATCCTTTCTGATTGCATCCATACCGCCCGACGCATAGATGGATCTCGGTGATGCAAAGGTGTGATCTGCCAGTGCACTGTAACGGCTGACACGCGTCACCGTACCGCCTTCTTCGTCCGTTCCAATTAGCAAAGGAATATCAGAAGCCTCCTGAAAGGACTGGATCTTCTCCGTCAGGGAATCTGCCGTCTCCCCAGCCAAATCTCCCGCAAACAAAATAATGCCCCCAACCGGATATTGCGTTAGCTCATCCGGTCCGAAGCGTCCATCATTTTTTACAAAGAACATCTGTCCGACCTTTTCTCCCAGACTCATCGTCTGGATCTTGTCCTGTATCCGCACATCAAGCACCGTCATTTGTGCATCTGAAGTCGTGTGTGTCTCTTCGCCTGCCGTCTGCTCTGTGGTCACAGGGACTTGTGTCGTAGCTGTTTCTTCCGTATCCCCCGGTTCCGATGAAGTACGTTCTCCATCCCGGAGAAGATTTCCCGAACCGAAAATACCGAAAAACACCATACAGATGATCAATATTCCATATATAATTTTTTTATGCCGATGCATCATTGAACACGATTCCGTCTTATTCATAATAATCACGATTTCTCCGTTCTTCGAACTCGTGATTATCATTATACATTACATATAATAATCACGATTTCTCCGTTCTTCGAACTCGTGATTATCATTATACATTACA
>ENA-OWXQ01000494-OWXQ01000494.1-human-gut-metagenome-genome-assembly--contig:-NODE-494-length-19904-cov-11.9718_pt1 | contig 19904 bp, 22 predicted proteins | sample MGYA00249246_ERZ652059 | MGnify/ENA primary metagenome ERZ652059 (study PRJEB26925, sample SAMN05827064) | human gut metagenome | biome: ENVO:2100002; feature: ENVO:00000062; material: ENVO:00002003...
GAACTGGGACAGCGGTAGAAGTACAACAAGAAAATAGTCAAAACCAGCCGTTAGAGCTTGTGGTTACTGGTTTTGTCGATTTTCTGCTTTAAAACTCAGGACGGAGCGCCTTGAAGAACAGATTCTCAAAACACTGCCCGAGCACACCGGACACAGAGTTCTTACAACCTGGTCCCGCACAAAACTTGCCGAAACCGGGCCATATACCGAGATAGGCCCCTGGTAGGATAAGATCGGCGAAAACGACATAGATAGTGTGGCCGTCAACACCTTCGGAAAGAAGATTCTCTTTGCCGAAGTCAAACCGCAGAAATCCGGGATTAACCTCACGGCGCTGCAACTTAAATCCGCGTTTTTTCTTCAGCGAAACAAAGCTTACAAAGACTACGAACTTCATTATCAGGGCTTCAGCGCCGAAGACCTCTGACGCCGCCCGAATGTTAAGGCGCCGGGTAAAAGTCCGATAAGCGCAAAGCCGCTTCGTCTGTGTGCCGGGAAACAGTTATGATGGAGGGATTGCTTAGTTGTAACCCACATCGGAGGAACATCCATGCCTGAAGCGATTCCCGCACTGGACACAAAAATTCTCGCGGCGGTTGAGGCTCTCAAAGCCAACCCCAAGATTGCCCGCGGCATTGCCACTGCGCTTGAAGAAAGCGACAAGGCGATGAAGGAACAGTGTGAAATCTGCGAAATTCCGGCTCCCACCTTTGAAGAAGGCGTGCGCGCGCAGGAAATTGCGCGGCGCATGAAGCTCTACGGCTTAACCGACGTCACGATTGATGAGATCGGCAACGTCGTGGGCCGCCGCCCGGGCAAGGGAAAAGGCCCGTCGCTTGCGTTGGGCGCCCACATGGACACGGTGTTTCCCGCAGGAACCGACGTGACGGTTCAACAGGAAGGCAACCGCTACAGCGCGCCCGGCATCGGCGACAACTGCTCGGGGCAGCGTGCTCTTCTTCAGGTTCTGCGCTGCTTTAACGAAACCGGTATTGAAACCGAGGGCGATCTGTGGTTTGTGGGTACCGTCGGCGAAGAAGGAAACGGCGACACCCGCGGCTCCAAGTGGTTTAATGCCCACCACAAGGTGGACGGCTTTATCGCGATTGACAACACCGACGTGGGCCGTATTCTGAAAGGGGCCATCGGCTCTCACCGCTGGCGCGTGAGCATCGACGGCCCTGCCGGCCACTCATACGCCGCCTTCGGCAAGGTCCCGAGCGCCATTCACGCAATGTGCATCGCCGGCGCCAAGGTTGCGCACGTCAAGGTCCCTGAAACCCCGAAGACCACGTTCACGATCGGCACCATCAAGGGCGGCACGACGGTGAACACCATCGCCGCACACTGCGAAGTCGACATCGACATGCGCAGCCTCGATAACGACCACCTTCTTAAGCTTGAGGCCGAAATTCTCAAGTGCTTTGATGAAGGGGCCGCGGAAGAAAACGCGATCTGGAACATCACCGATCCGGAAAAGATGCTTAAGGTTACGAAGACCCAGATCGGCGACCGTCCGGCCGGTGTCAGGCCCGACGACTGCCCGGTGCTGCAGACCGCGCGCGCCGCACAGAAGCTTTTGAGCATTGAACTCACAAACTACGGCTACTCCTCAACGGACGCCAATGCCCCTGTGAGTCAGGGAGTACCCGCCACCTGCCTTTCCGCGGGCGGCAAACAGGTCAACAGCCACACACTTAAGGAGTACTTCGACCGCATCGACATTCATCTCGGACCGCAGATGATTTTCCTCACGGCCGCTGCTTTGGTGGGGGCTGAGGATACGACGCCGCTGCTGCCCAAGCGCGCTTAAGCCGCAACTCGGCTGAGAAATTAGGCTCTCACGGGAATCCCCTCTGGCTTTGGCTTGAGGGGATTTTCTATTGTCTCTCACTGCTGTCCAAAATAGGTCCCCGGCTACGACCACAAGCGCCTTTATCAGCCCGCGGTGCACTCACCGCAGGCCATGCAGTTCATCACCATCACCGGTCTTTTGGACCGAATTGTGGCCCGCATTGAAGGCGCCTGGATTAACGGCGTGATTGACGCAGTCCAGCGCAGCCGCATGATCCGGGGTTGAACGGATGAATGTCGCCGCTACGTCACCTCTATGCAGGAATTGCGTACCCGCACCATGCAGGAAGCCCTTAACGCAGGCAAGCGTCAGGAAGCCCGCCTCATCGAACAGCGTGTCGAAAAGGATGCCGCCAACGACCGGATGGTGGAAAAGGCCAAAGTCCTTGACACCACATCGGTCACGGGGTTCATCACGCGCCCCGCGCACCCCGCGTGTGCCGTGAGGCTAAGGGTGAATAGAAAAGCGGCCGCGGCCGTATGAATCCCTCCCTTCACGCGGCACACTCCCCGGCCCTCTGGTTTTGGAGAGGAACGGCCGCCATGGGTTCCGGTTTACCGTCTGCGGACTTCGCCGCTTTATCCGTGCGGGAGACTTTGAGGGCGTCGTCTGCTTCATAGGCCGTGCGCGAGGTCGTTGAATAGGTCGAGATACCGGTGCTGTCAAATGACAGTGTCAGAGGCTCTTTGCTTTGGCAGAGGGCACGGTCATAACGGCGCTTGTAATAGTTTTCAGTCTTGGTCAAGTCAACCGTTTTGAGCAACTCCGAAATTCGACGTCCGTCAATCGGACGAATGTTCGGCAACCAGACCTGAGGAACCCAGTCTTCAAAGTTCATCATGGCTCCCTGTCCGTCAAGCTTATAAACGGCTAAAGCCAGCAGATAACGTGCATCTTTTTCACCGCAGACGGCTTTGAGGTCCTCGTACATTCCCGATTTAAGCGCAAACTGCCAAGCCGCCCAAGTTACGCCGACACGAATGTTTTCGTCGCTCCAGCTGATGTCCTCAGCGTCCTGATCAGCAGGAAATAAGAAATCCAGCAACTTCAGGAGGGCGAAATTGCTGGATTTTCAAAGGCTTGATAAATTTATTTGCCCCACCGTTGAACTAGATCATTACGTTCATCATCTGGCGATACGGGAGTTTGGGCTCCCCCGTTGGCAAAGGATAACCCCCGGGACCAAAACCCGGGGCTTATTCTTTGAAAAGCCCGTGAATCACATTCCGCAGCTCAGATCACCGTCCGTTAACGGCGACACTGCTTCTGGGCGTTCACGCGGATTTCTTTCTCAAGATTGCGGATCCAGCGGTTGTAGTTGCGGTGAATCTCCACCGTACCGTGCTTATTTTTCTCGTAGCTCAGACCGTAGGAGCGCAGGTAGTTGATCTTAAAGGAGGTCGGCGTGTACTTCACCTCAATTTCGGCAAAGAACTTGCTGCCGCGGGCGTACTTTAAAACCGTACGGCCTGCGGTTTCCTCAATGACTTCCCACTTATATTCCAGAGCGGCATCAAACACGATGTTGCGCATCTTCGCAGGCGTTGCCGCACAGTCCACCTTTGTCGCGGGAAGATCTAGCATTTCAGCGGCACTCACGGCGCCGGCGGCGGCAATTCCGGCCGCAGCGGCCAAAGCGGAGACAATCAGTTTCTGCATTTATTAAGTTTCCTCGGGACCAAAAAATCACTGACTGCTGCCTCGGGCCTCATCACCAATGTCAAAACCAACACCGCACTGATGCCCACGGCGAGCGTCACACCGAAAAGATGCAGCGCAGGCGTCGCGGAAAAGGCCAAAAGTCCGAACGAAAGGATTGTACTGACTGCCGCGAGAAAGACGGAAAATACGCCGGTTCTGTTGCCGGGATTTCCGTAAAGCATCACGGCGTAGTCAACACCCAGGGCAAGCACCAACACCAAGGGCATCACGGTAAATAGTGTCAGAGGCAGCCCCGCCCACCCCATCACGCCCAAGACCGTCACCACAGAAAAGGCAACGGGCAAAACCATCCGCACGGCACGCGCCCGGTAAATCACCGCGAGAATCACGGCCATCAGCGCAAAGGACAACACCAGCACCACTGAAAGCGTCTCGCGCCAGAGGGCAAGCGACGCGCTGATTTCGCCGGTGGTGTTGACAAAGGAAACCCCGTCGCCCAGGCGCTCTGCTGTCGCAGCCAAACTAGGCAGCGCCGCGGGCGTGACGCCAGAGAGCATCACAAGGGTTTCGGTGTCGCTGAGCCAAAAGCGCGCAAGTTCCCGGGCAAGCGGCATCGCAAGCCACGCTTTCACCCCTAAAACGTCCGGGGCTTCGGGCGTTTGAGGCTTTAACAGAGCACCGAGTGTTTTACCTGTGAGCGCCAGAGCCCGGGCATCGGCCTCTGACACCAAAGCGCGGTTTTTTGCCTGAACGGAAGCCGGCGTCAGAATCCCCAGCCCCGTCTGAAAGTCTGAAATCACGCCCTTGACGCGTAAGGCTTTGAGCTGCTTCGTAAGCGTCAGAGCACGTGTGACGGTTTCATCGGACGTTGCCCCCTTAACCACAAAAAACTGCGCAACCGAAGGCATCGGAAGGATGCTTTCCATGCGTTTAAGTTCATGCGCGGTCTCAGGCGTCAGTGCCGTTAAAAGCCGCAGCTCATCCGTGGTCTGAAGCCGCGGGATGCCCGCAGCAAGCGCCAAAAGAACCGCCAGGCCCGTGAGTTTCACCCAGCGCTTTTGTCCGGGACGCGCAAGGCCCGCCAAACATTCAGAGAGGCCCGCCGCCACCGCAGGCATTCTCCCGGCCTTGGATATGAGCGGCAGCACCAGAAGAACCGTGAGCCAGGCGCACACAAGGCCCGTGATGCAGAAAAGCGCCATTTCCCTGAGGCTTGGCATCGGAACCATGAGCATCGCGCCGTACCCCGCAACCGAGGTTGCGAGCGAAACGGTGAGGCCCCGCGCCAGTTTGTCGCGCGCCGCCTTGGGGTCGGGTTCAGCCAAAAGTTCCGCGCGGTAATGAAACACGTAGTCTGCGGCAATGCCCAAAAGCGTCATGCCGAACACCAGCGTTATCACGTGAATGCCGCCGAAGGTAAGCCACACCACGGCAAAGGCCGCCGTAAAACTCACGGCCAGCGTTGCAAGGATCTGAAAGACCGCCCGCACGCTGCGCAAAAAAACAAGGATCAAAAGCGTGAGCGCCACAGCGGACACCGTCCCCATGAGGCTCGACTCCCTTGAGGCCCGGCCGACCGCGTGTTCCGCAATGAGCGCGGGCCCGAAGGCAAGCACTTCGCTCCCCTCACTCACCTTCTCTGCGGCAGCCCTCGCCTGACGCAGGGCCTCAGTGACGGGCGTACCGTCCGCGGCCGTCAGCGCCCCGGTTTTAACCGTCAGAACCACCCAAGGCGCTTTTCCGTCAGGGTCCGCCGCCAACATAAACCCGTCTTTTTCCGTAAAGCGCCTGAGGGCAGCGGCTTCGGTGAGGACCCCCGCAAAAAGCCCCAGGGGATCGTCGGCCCAGGCTACAGGCGACACCGCCACCGGCCGGTAGAGTTCTCTGAGCGCACGCTGAGTGAGCGCCGCATCATCGGCCGCGGCAAGCCACGCATGGTCCTCGTCCCTTATAAAGCCCGTACGGTAGGGTGTGAGCGCCTTCACAAGGGCCCGCGCGTCGCGCGCAGGGTTCACGTCAACCGTGAGCCCTGCTTTCCCCAACACCCCGGTCACGGTGCGCGCTGCGGCCGCTGTGTCCTTTTCATCCCCGGCTCTCACAAGCACCACAAGCTTCTGCGCGGCGGCGTCCGAAATCCCGGCAAAAACGGCACTTGAGGACTGTGTGACGTCGTCAGCGGGCAGCATCGCCCGAAAGTCCGTGCGGATCTTCGCGGGGGTAAAGGAAAGGGCAAGCGCCAAAACCAGACACACAAAGACCGCGACCCAGATAAGTGCCGCGCACCTTGCCGCACGGGTGCTTGCGCTCATTTGAGACTCTCAAGCCGCGCTTTATCGGCGGCAGACAATGCGGGCGGAACCTGAGGGGCTCCGAATCGGATGTCGGTAATCGTCCCCGACGTGAGGGCAAACTGAACGCGCGTGACCGACGCTGCGCCCTCGGTGAGCACTTCCGTCACCCATTGGCTGACGGGGGTGTCCTTGGGCGAGGCAATCATCGTCCACTTGGTTTTGGTGCCCGTGACCGTCACGAAAAAGCGGTCTTTAAGAAGCGAAAAGTCCCCGGCCATCAGCTGCGCTGCGACCGCGTAAAAGCGCTCAGCCCCGGGCAGCGCCTTCACCTGCCACGCGCCCTTTTCGTTCAGCGCCCCGGACTTTGTTTTGGAAAAGCCGATCACGTCCTCAAAAGGCGTCACGGTGTGCCAGAGAAGCCCCGTGTTTTCCACAACCGTCACGCGTCCGGTGCTCGTTAAAGGCACCGGCACCGAGGGCGTTTTTTTCACCATTTTGAAGTCCGCGGCAAAAGAGGGCGTCTTTGCCGCAACGGCAGCGATCTCATCGAGCGTTACAGCCCGGGCCTCTCCCCAAAGCGACGTCAGCAGGGTAAGCGCCGCCAAAACCAACCGCCGTTTCATGGATTTTCCTCCGCACGTTTAGCGTGCACGCCATGTGCATCGTTTGCCGCCTGATGCCAGAAGTCAAAGAAATTAAACCAATCAAGGGGCTCCCTGGCGAGTTGCTGCGTGAGAAACGCGGCGTAAGCCCCGGCCGCGCGCGCAAAGTACGCGTTGCGCTCCCTGCGGCCCACATTTTCGGGGTCCGCGAGTTTTTTAAACGTGAGGTGATACTTTGCCCCGACACCCCCGCTGTTGCGGGTACAGACCATCGCCCACAGCGGGCACTTTAAGCAGTGACAGTAAGGCCGGGCCGCTTGGAAAAGGCGCTGCCGTGCCCAAAAACGCGGCGTGCGTTACGGCCTGGGACGCAACCGGAATCCGGTCCCCCGCAATCACGAGAAAGGCCCCGGAGGCCACCTTGTCCGCGAGTTCAATTGCGACAGCGGGCGTTAATTCCGTCACCTCGATGTGATTTACCGCAAACGCCGGATTGATGCGCGCAAGCATCCGGTTAAATTCCTGAGCGTGCCGCGTGTGGGTTAAAACATAAAGGCGCGAGGGATCGGCCGTTAACGCCTGACACAGTTCCAGGCACCCGGTGTGCGCGGTCACGAGTACCGCCCCCTTTCCTGAGGCAAGTAAGGGTTCCCGTCCCTGCACCTTCAGGCTTTCCTTACCGAAATAACCCGCCACCGCGAGCAACTTATCCAAGACCGTATCGGCAAAATGAAAGACGTGCGTGAGCGTCGTAAAAACCGTGGGGCGGCGCTTCAGAAGCCCCGCCGCAAAAGCACGCTTTAAATAGTCAAGGCTAGCGGCCCTCACACGGGGGAGCATCAGCCAGTAGACCGCGACGACGGGCCAGAGGCTGAGCCAAAAAAGGGGCCTTCCTCCGAGCCTGAAAAACCCGTACAGAATCCGGATTCCCCAGACAAAGGTGGTTTCGCGGATCCCCGCCCAGTGCACTGTCTTATCCGTCATACGTTTTTCCGGCGGAGAAGCTCGGGGAGCCTTACGAGCATCCCGAAAAAAAGCCGCGTGTGCACGCAGCTGATCCGCACGTTGTCGGCAAAGGCATGAAAGTGCGAGATGCCGTCAGCCGGATAGGTCACCCCCACAGGGCGGTTGATGACCGGCGTGTCAAGCCAGAGAAGCCTCACCAGCACTTCGACGTCAAAGTCCATCCTGAGACCCATGCGGGCGTCAAAGAGTTTCACCATCGCTGACAAAGGATAGACCCGAAACCCGCAGAGCGAATCTTTGACGGCGCCCGAGAGGCCGTTGATTTTCACCCAGAGGTTACTCACCTCCCGCCCCTTTTTGCGCGCCAAGGGGGCTGAGGCGTCATAAACGGGATATCCGCAGATGAGGGCCTCGGGCTTTTTTTGCGCCGCATCGAGAAACCCCGCAGCGGCCCTGAGGTCATGCTGGCCGTCGGCGTCCACCTGCAGCACGTGCGTGTAACCGTCAGTGCGTGCCCGGCGCATGCCCGCCATCACCGCGGCGCCCTTGCCGCCGTTTGCCTGCCTCATTAGCGCAACAGGAAACGGATACGTCTTTGCGGCAACGGCATCCAAAACCGCCGCACACTTTGCATGCGAGCCGTCGTCCACGAGAATCACGGGCCAGTGTCGGGCAAGCCTCTCCGTGATCTCCGCAATGCACAGATCGTGGTCATAGACCGGAATCACGATGACGGGACGAAAGTCAGGCATCGGCTTTCCCTTCAAACATAAGCCTGCCTTTGCCAAAAAGCGCACCTTGGGTACCCGCCCAAACGAAGTCAACGGCGGCTTTTCCGGCAACGCGCGTCATCGTCACCACGACCGTTGTGTTGGGGCGCACGGGCTGCATGAACTTGAGGTTTCGGATCCCGGAAAAAAGCCCGATACGCCCGAAAACCGCCTCACTCATTCTCACGGACCACTCGGCCTGACAGACGCCGGGCAAGAGGACAAACTCCGGAAAGTGCCCTTCAAAATAGGGGCTCTTCGCGGGCACCGTCAAAAGAATTTCCGCCGCATCGTCCTCTCTTTTGGCCACCGCAAACTGCACCGTGCGGGGGTCAAAAAGGCGCGTTAACGCCTCCATCGTGATTTTGCCCATGCAGTTTTGCGGGAGTTCCGTCACAAACCGCCAGCGCCGCGGCAGACACACGGCTTCAAAGGATTGCACCAGAACGTGCCGCAGGCGCTTTACGAGTGCGGCCTTCCCTTCACTGCGCAATGCCTCAAGCCCCGCCTGCGTTAACTCCGCAGCGACCGCAAGCGTACGGTGGGCGTCGGGTAACTGAAACGCGCGGGCCGCACTCACAATCCCTGAGTCGGTCAACGCCTTTTCCATGGCTGTCAGCGACACCCGCTTTTCCTCGACCTTCGCGATACGGTCCGCGCGCCCCAGGTGTTCAAAGGAAAGGCCGTCGGGTAACGGCGCAATTTTGTCGTTTGTGACTTCCCAGTCTGCGTGATAAAGCTGCTCGCTTTTTAGTGCCAAAAGGCCGTCAGCGCACTTCCAGACAACGCCCGGCAGCGCCCGCCAGGCCGTGCCCGTCATCGTTCCGTCAGAGGCAACGCCGCGGCTTCGCCAGGCAATGCCCCCGGACTCCGAGCTCCCTAAGAGTTCCACGGGCGAGAGGCCGGTGAGCCGCAGACAATCCCTCACCCCGTTTTCCGCGAGGGGCCCTCCTGAAGACATCACAATCTGCAGCCGCCCCTTCGTTTTTTCCCAGTCGGGGGTTTCAGGAAGGCGCGTCAGATGCGCGGGACTCGCGATCCACGCCGACTTTTCAAAGCGGCCTGCAAGGTCAATGACGCCTTCAGGCGTCGTCACCCGCCTGTGCCAGACGGGCCGGGCGGAAGCAATCGGCCAGAGAAGGAAAAAAAGGAGCCCGTAGATGTGCTGCTGGCTTACGGTTGAAAGAATGACGGCATCGGGATCAACGCCCGCGTCAGACTGGCGCTTTTCAATGCTTTCAACTTCACAAAAAAGCTGCCGCAGACGCTTAATCACCGCCGTGGGGGTGCCCGTTGAGCCGGAAGTGAAAAGTTCGAGTAGTTCCGCGTTTTCCTCAAGCACTCCGAACTCGCACTCCGCGGCGGCGACCGGTTCGATCACTGTGAGCCCGCTGTCCCCGGGGAAGTCCCCGGCTGCGGCGTCGGCAACACCGGCTCTGAGCCTTGCGCACGTCGCGGGCGTCGTGTCCGCGGGAAGCACCGCGGTAACGCCTGCCGCCCAGGCGCCAAAGAGTGCCGCCGAGGAGGTAAAGATTTCCGGCGAAAAGACCGCGGCGCGCTTTACGCCTGCCGCTTCAAAAGCCGCCTTGTAGCCCGCAGCGGCGCGCCGCAGATCCCCGAAGGTTTTCACGCCCGCGCTGCTCACGCACCAGGGCCGCGTATCGGTCTCAGTGCGCTTTAAGACGTCCCTCACCGGGACAAAGCTCTCCGTTGTCATCTTTGATTCCTTCTAACCCAAAGCCTCACGGCATATTCGCCCGCAAACATGAGGCCCATTGCAATGTAGGAAATAAGCCCGTTATAAAGCGCCCACCACGCGTCGCTGCGGTTTAGCGCACTGTCCAGAGCCACCGTGCCGTTTGCGAGAAAAAAGACGCACCAGGCGACGGTAACCCTGCGGCAGTAACGTACGGCTGAAGGCGGCAAATCCGGCGTCTTCATCCGGGCAAAGCGCTCGACCGCCGGTGTTCCCGCGAGTGACCCCGCGAAAAACGCGAGCCACGCGGCAGAAACCACCACCGGATAGAACTTCGCAGGCAAAGCCTCTCCGGTCGCAAGCACCGCAGCCGCCAACACCGCCGCACCCCCGGCAATAATCCACACGACGGCTGACTTCCGGTTTTTAAGCTGCAGCAAAACCGCTGCCGCGAGAATCACCGCCGTCCACTGCCCGTACCCGCGCGTTACCGTCCACCACACAAGCGGCGGATAACACAGCGTGAGCAGCGCAAAGACAACGGTGCGGGCCTTCATAGCCGGTTTTATGCCTGCGGGGCGTTGATGAGTTTCACGAGCGTCTCGGTGAGGTCCCCGATCGTTCTGACGGACTTAAAGTCCGCGGGGGAAATGCGGCGGTTTCCGATAAAGGGCTGGAGTTTCACCATCAGATCCACGGCATCAATCGAGTCGATGTCGAGATCGTCGTAGATTTTTGCATCCTTGGTGACCTCCTCGGGCTTCACTTCAAACGTTTCGACGAGAATTTTCTTGAGTTCGTCAAAGACCTGCTGTTCAGTAACCATGGTGTGTCCGTTTCTTGTGATGAGTCTTTCCGTCAGGCGCGGTTGGTGCGCACGAAGTCAGCCAGGGCGGCAAGGCTTGCGAAATACCTCTTGTTGTCCTTGTCGTCCGCGGTCAGCGTAATGCCGTACTTCTTTTTGAGCGCGAGCCCGAGTTCGAGGGCGTCAATGGAGTCAAGCCCCAGCCCCTCGTTAAAAAGCGGCGCATCCCGCTCAATATCTTCAGGGGCGACGTCCTCAAGGTTTAAGGTCGTGATGATGAGCTCCCGGAGTTCATTCTCAAGATTGTCGTTTGTCATTTTGCTGTTGTGAGTTGTGGAAACAAAGAAGAAAAAAGGGTTCGTGTGAGTGAGCGCACGGCTTTGGGGCGCCCCTCGTTCATTTCGGCTGCCAAAAAGGGCGCCGGGTCAATCGCGTCGAGCACCGTCACCGTAATATGCATCGGCCGCTCAGGGATTCGATACCAAGGAATGCCCTTCATGAGGGACGGCGGCTCACAGGTGATTCTGACAGGCGTCACAGGGCTTTTGGCTGCCAGGGCGGCCGCGGCCGCCCCGTGCTGCAGATGGGGTATTTTTCCCGGCACCGAACGTGTTCCTTCCGGAAAAATAATGAGAGTGTCCCCTAAAGCCAGCGTCTCGGCGCACGCGTCAACCAGAGCGGGGCCGTTGTCGTTTGTGAGGTACCCCGCTGTTTTCAGGGGCCCCTTCATCGCGGCTTTCTGCGCAAGCGCCGCCTTCACAATGCAGCTGGCGTTCGGAATGAGACTCATCAGAATCACGACGTCAATTAACGTCGGATGTGACGGGCAGATCAAAAGACCCGGGGCGGCGAGTTTTTCGCGCCCGTTGATCGTGAGCTTTAAAACGCCCAGGCCCTGCATGAGAGCGGTGAAAAACGCAAAACTTTTCTGCACCACGCGCCGCGCCGTGAGCACTTTTTGCCGCGCATCGTGCCGGTAAATCAGCGCCAGAAGCGGACAGACAAACACGCGAAAACTCACGCCCATCACGAAAAAGACGCAGAAGCAAAAGCCCGTGGCAAGCGTTCTGTAAAGGTGCTCAAGGCGCTTCATTGATTCACCCGTTTTGTCCAGCGCCAGCCGCGCCCGCTGGCGTCGGTGTGTTCGCGCCCGCTTTTTTCGCCCAGCAAAAAGGCGATGTCTGCCGGACAGGCCCCCGTCACCGCCGTGTCGCGGCGGGCATCATCGGGTTTGCGCGCAAGTTGGGTGAGTTCCACCGTCAGTGTTCCTGCGGGGGCGGCGTCCGGGCGCCCAAACCGCGCGGCCCAGGCATAGGGGACGGCAGGCGTTGCGATACGGCGGCACGGCGTATTCCAGTCGGCGGGCAAGGGCTCTTCGTAGCGCACCAAAATCACGCTGTCAGCGCTGTCAGCAAGCGCCAGAGCGCATTCCGAGAGACCCGCTTCGGTCGTAAGGTCTCCGCCCGACACGGCGCTCGCCACATGATGGTTTTTAAGCCAGATGGCTGCCACGGCCGCCACGCCGTTATGAACGCTCGAGGAAAACCCCGCAGGGCTCACGCCCGTTGCGTCTGCGGTCATGTCGGCAAGCAACGCGTGCGTGCGGCCGTTGTCACCCCAGGAGGAGGCAAAGACAACCGCCTCCTCTTCGCGGGGTTTGACGTCCGCCAGGGCCGTGAGCGCAAGACGCCCCAGGGGCGTCATGCGGCGCTTCATCATTGCCGGCACCGGGCACGCAGGCACCGCTTCTTCGGCGGGCTTAACGCCCGTTGCCGCCCAGCTTTTCCACCCGTCAGGGGAGACAACGCCCGGCGTTACCGCGGCAAAGTCCGTGAGCGCAAGATGAATCATGCCGCGACCTTGAGAATGTAGAGCGTGTGGGCAACGCCCAGACCGTCCTGCACGCTTTCCACCGTGAGTCCTGCGCGCTCAAAGATTTTGAGAAGCTTAGCTTCGGAGAAAAAGCGGGAGTTGCCGTTCGCAAGCGCCGTGAAATAAAGCGACGAGGCGACCAGAGACAGTTTTGCCGCCTCAAAGGGCTGCCGGTCCCAGAGGCACTCCAAGACCGCAAGGCGTCCGTGCGCAGGGAGAAACCGCTTCATGCGCGTCAAAATACTCACGGCCTGATCTTCCGTGAAGCAGTCCAGAAACTGGCTCATCCAGATGATGTCGGGCGCGCCCGTGACCTCAGGCACCGCCTTTTCATCGAGCCAGTCAACCGAAGCCGTCGCCAGGCGCGAGCGCACAGCATCCAGGGCCGGGTTTTGGGCAATGAGTTCACACTGCGACGGAAGATCAATGATCGTACAGTGTAGTTTCGGCATTTCCGTGAGGCACAGGCCCGCAAACTTACCGGTGTTGCCGCCCACGTCAAAGACAACCGCAGGATTCATTTCCTTATGAATCCACGCGGCGCACGCCTCAAAAGCGCGGTCGGAATAGAAGTGATCAAACTCAAACCAGCTCGACTTTGCGGGTTCGGGCAATTGTGAAAGCGCCGGATAAATCGTGGGCCAGTTTCCGAGCTCCTTTAAGCCTTCGGGGTGTCCGGACTTGAGTGACTCCCCTAAGTGCGCCAGGCCCTTGTAGCAGACGTCTGCCGTGAAGTCGAGATTGGCAACGGTCATCGGGTCGTACAAGAGGCAGTCGCCGGTTTTCGTAATGACGTAGCCTTCTGCCTTTGGCGTGAGAACACCGACGGCCGTCAGAACGTCGCCGGTGACTTCCACGGCGTACTCGGAAAGGCCGCACTTTTGGGCAACCGCCTTAAAGGTCAAAGGGTCCGTACTTTCTGAAAATGCCTTCAAAATCCCCAGGCGCCTGGCGGCCACCACGGCCTGAAAGATAAAGGGCCCGAAAACAAGCTTTTGCGCTTCGCTTAATGCGGCGGCGATGCCGCCCTTTTCGTTTCTCACTCTGCGCATTCTCTACTCTCCCGTCCAGCGCTTGAAAATAAGGGACGTGTTGATCCCCCCGAAGGCAAAGTTGTTGCTCATCACATAATCCGTCGTGATTTTTCGCGGCTCACCGCGGATGTAATCGAGCGCCGCACAGTCTTCGGCCACGGAGTCCAGATTGATGTTGGGCGAAAACCACCCTTCGTTCATCATCTGAATCGTGTACCAGGCCTCCAGCGCCCCGCAGGCCCCGAGCGTGTGGCCCATGTAGCTTTTTAACGTCGAGACCGGCACCTTGTCCCCGAACACCTCAAAGGTCGCTTTACTTTCGGCGGCGTCTCCGCGGTCCGTGGCGGTGCCGTGGGCGTTCACGTACCCGATATCCTCAGGCGTCACGCCTGCGTCCTTCATCGCAAGACGCATGCACTCGGCCATCATTTCGCTCTGGGGGCTTGTGATGTGCGCGCCGTCAGAGTTGTTCGCAAAGCCCGCGACCTCAGCGTAAATCTTCGCGCCCCGGGCTTTGGCGTGTTCGAGCTCCTCAAGAATGAGTGTTCCGGCCCCTTCGCCGATCACAAGGCCGTCGCGCTTTGCGTCAAAAGGGCGCGGCGTGAGTTCGGGGTGGTCGTTAAAGTTTGTGCTCGTTGCAAAGAGGTTGTCGAAAATCGCGGCGTCGCTTGCGTCCAGTTCTTCGCTGCCGCCTGCGACCATACAGGTGGCGCGCCCGAAGCGGATCGCTTCGTAGGCAAAGCCCACGCCCTGAGAGCCCGAGGTGCACGCGGAACTCGTCGGAATAATGCGGCCGCGGATCTTAAAGAAGATCCCGATATTCACAGGTGCCGTATGCGACATCATTCGCACGTAGGTGTTGGCGTTCATCCCGAGCGTGGTGCGTTTGAGAATCAGGCTTGCGACGTCCCCGATTGCCGAGGGCGTCCCCGCGCTTGACCCATAGGCGATGCCGACTTCGCCGGACGACAAAAAGTCCTGTCGATCAATAAGTCCTGCGTCGGTTAACGCCACTTCCGCGCTTCTCACCGCCATGATCCCGACGCGCCCCATGGAGCGCGTGGTTTTGCGTCCGTATTTCACGGGATCAAGCGCAAAGGGAACCGCGGGACAGGCCACCCGCGTCTTAAGCCCCGTGATGTCGGCCCAGTCGTCAATCACTTTGACGGCATTGGTCTGCGAGAGGATCTTTGCCTTTACGCTTTCCCAGTCGGTTCCCAGGGGCGAGATGCCGCCCGCACCCGTAATCACCACTCGGCGCTCTTTCATGAAAGGCCTCCGGAAATTTCAATCACCTGGCGGGTTATGTAGCCCGCGTCTTCACTCATTAAAAAGGCGACGGCCCCGGCAACTTCTTCGGGCTTTCCGGCGCGGCGCATCGGAATGAACGGTTTGACGCGCTCCAGAATTTCTTCGGTCACCATCTCGGTTTCAATCAGGCCCGGCGCGACGGCGTTCACCGTAATCCCGCGGCTCGCGAGTTCGAGAGCCAACGCCTTCACGGCGCCGATGAGGCCGGCCTTCGCGGCCGAATAATTGACCTGCCCGCGGTTGCCGATGACGCCCGCCACCGAACTCATCACCACAATGCGTCCGGGCTTACGCCGGTGCACCATGGGCATCACCAGAGGCTGCACGACGTTATAGAAACTTCCGAGATCGACCGCAATCACGCGGTCCCAGTCTTCCGCGGGCATCGCCGCAAACGTGCCGTCCGCGTTGATGCCGGCATTTAACACAAGCCCGTAGTAGGCGCCGTGTGCTTCAACGTCCTCCGATACGGCGGCTCTGGCGGCCTCCCGGTCGCTCACGTCAAAGGTGAGCGCCCGCGACGCGGGGGAAAGCGCCTGCACTTCGGAAAGCGTCGCTTTTAAAGCGTCGCTCATCGTGCGGCCGTGCACCACGACCGTGTAGCCCTCGCGCGCGAGCCTTATGGCGGCCGCGCGCCCGATGCCGCGGCTTGAGCCCGTCACCAATACCGTCAATTCGTCCATGCTTTCAGATCCTCGGGTTCATAAACTGTGAGGCTGGCGGTGCCGATGACTTTCCCTCCGGTCATCGCCGTGCATTCAAACTGGCTCGGAAGGGTCTTGTCCGCAAAGTACACGCACTTGGCGCGGATTGTGACTTCGGTGCCCTTTGTGAGTTCGGCAACCGCTGCCTCAAACTTTCGGGTGCCCAGTAAAAATCCGATTTTTGGGCTCTCCCCGCTCTGCCGCTTGGTAAGCCCCGCATAAAGTCCCACGGCCTGCGCCATAAGTTCCAGAAGTATCCAGCTGCCGTACCTGCCCTCTTCTGTTTCAAAAAGCGCGCAGTTCCCGGACAAAACCGTGCGGCCTTCAACCGTCTCACCGTCAAACGCGGTGCAGTCATCAAGCAGCAGCATCGGGGGCTTGTGCGGGAGAAGTTCAGCCGCCTTCATGGGAAAAGTCAGTGTCATCGTTTTACTCACCCGTAAAAACCAGCGAAGCATTGGCGCCGCCGAAGGCAAAGGCGTTTCCGGCCACGGCTTTGATCTTTCGGCCGAGCACCCGGGGTTCGGTCACAAGGTCGATGGCAGCCAGTGCCGGGTCCTTCACGGGACTTAAGGTGTTCACGGGGAGCCGGCCTTCCGGGTTCATCGTGAGAAGAATCCAGGCGAAGGCCGCCTGAAGCGCCCCGGCCCCTGCAAGCGTGTGTCCCGTAAGGCCCTTTAAGGACGCCACCGGCGTTTGGGCGCCGAACACGCGGTTCACGGCTTTTGCTTCCATCGCGTCATTTAAGGGTGTTGCGGTGCCGTGAGCACTCACAAAGTCAACGGCAGTGGGCGCAAGGCCCGCGGCCGCAAGGGCCATTTGCATGGCTTTGGACGCTTCTATTCCTTCCGGGGCGGGCGCCGAAGGGTGGTACGCGTCACAGGTGTGCGCAAAACCTGCAAGCCGCACGGGGCTTTCTTCTTTAGTAAGAAGCATCAGTGCGCCGCCTTCGCCCAAGTTAATGCCGCTTCTGTCGGCCGCAAACGGACGGCACTGCACGAGACTTAAGGCCCCCAGCGCATAAAAGCCGCTCGTTGTAAAGCGCGAAAACCCGTCGATGCCGCCCGCGACCACGGCGTCTGCCGCACCGGCCTTAATAAGCGACGCTGCAGAGGCCAACGCCAAAGCCCCGGACGCGCAGGCGTTACTTACCGTATAAACGGGGCCTGCGGCGCCCACGCGGTCGGCTAAGTGCAGCGCAGGACCGGAGAGATTCAGGACGTCAGGCGTAAAGCCCCCCGGGGGTTTGTCCGGTCTGCAAGAGAACCCGCACGCCCTCTTCGAGTTCGCGCATTCCCGAGGTTGTGGCGCCCACGACCACGGCAATCCGCTCGGGCGCGTAACGGGCAAGCGCGTCGGTGAGACCCGTCATGCCTTTAAGGCACAGGTCAATGAGGCGGTTGGTACGGGTGAGATCAAAAGCGAAATTGCCGGTCACAGGTCCCGCTTCCTTCACGAGCCCGTAGGCAAGCGCTATCTCCCCGAGCAGTCCCGGGTACACCGTTAGTGCCTTGGGCTTATCCGAAAAAAGCGCCTCTTTGGTCGCTTCCAGCGTCACGCCTGCGGCACTGACGCAGTTCACGCAATGCAAATAAATGTGCGGCTGATCCGGCACCGTTTAACTCCGCCCTGCAAAATTCTGATGGTCTTAAATTATGCCCTCTGCATCATTTTGTTACAACGGCTGCGGAGCGGGAAAATCCTGCTCTGGTTAGCTCTTTTCTATGGTTGGGTCGTTCTCAGAGTAAGTCACCCTCGGCAAAGACCGCAGCCAAAACGGGATCGGCAACGGCGTAGACCGCTTTTTTGCCCTTCGCCTCGCGCTTTTCAATGAACTCAAGCATTACGAGCCGGGCGAGTGTGTAGGTAAGCGCCGCACCTGACCTGATACCCGTTGCCGCGAGGATCTGAGAAAAGCGCAGCGGCCCGGCCGCAAGTACCGTGAGGATCAGGTTGACGTTGTTTACCCTCTGAAACTCCCGGCAGAGGTAAATCTCAAGAAGCGTTCTGAGATGAGCAGTGTTTCCGCCTGCTAGCTCGCTGAAATTTTCCTCTGCCGTAACAGCAAGATCAACCGCCGCGGCATAGGCCGGGATGCCGCCGCAGAGGGCGTAAAGACGCCGCTGATCGGCCTCAGAAAACCCGGGCCAGAAGGCTTTGACTTCACAAAAGCCATAGGCTGCAAATGAATCAGAGCGAAGACGGTCGAAAAGAAAAACCGCCGAAAGCCGTCGTTTCAGGCTTTAAGCGGTTTTCGCCCATCTGCAGAAGGCACGTGGTCGCCGAGACGGGAATCGAACCCGTACGCCAAAGGCTGCGGATTTTAAGTCCGCTACGTCTACCAATTTCGTCACTCGGCGACTCTGTCCATAATTACGGCAGAGGTCGGCATTTTAGCGAAAAACTCTCTGCCGCGGGCAAGCCCTGTCGCTTGGGCTGCATAATCGGGGATCGTACTGCCTGCTTCTGAGTCCGTATTGCCGGAAGGGCCCTTGAGAATTCTTTCCAGGAGGGGCAGTTTTACAAACAGGCAGCCGGTCAGTGAATGTAGAGATTCACTGGGGCCTTCCGGGTCAGCTTCGTTCCGTCGGCAAGCTCCAAATACCAGGTTAAGGTTAAGTCCTTCTTGGTCTTAATGCGCCAGCCCATTCGGTCCTGTGTAATGACCACATCTTTCTCTGAAAGGTCTTTTTTATTCGTGTAAAAGACGCCCAAAGGAACAGACGACGAGGAACTGGAACCAAAATTCTTAACAGCAACTTTGCCGATGCTGTTGAGCGCGTCGGCAGCCCTTTTCTCCGGCGTATCGCTTGTCGCAGTTTTCGGAAAAGCTTCGGTGAATATCATTCCGTAAGCCTCGAATCCGGAAGCAAGCAGCAAATCCGCTTCGACGGCATACTCGGCATCCCGGCTTTCAACGAAAACCTGAGAATCCAGCATCGTCTTAAGAAAGACGGCCATACCGGAAAAGAAAAACAGCACGGTAAGCGCGAAGATCAGAATGCTTCCTCTTTCACGCCCGGGGCAACGATGTCTGACAGCATCCGTCATAACGGCGTTTTTCATTTGTCAGCCTCCCAAAGCGGATGGAATTCATAAACAATCTCGCCGCTGTTGGAGTCCTGCAAGGCTACTGCAAGCTTGACAACCTTGCGTGAATCACTCCCTACAGATACGGAGACAGGGGTAATCGTCCACGTGGTAACGCCCTCCAGAAAAACGACCTTTTTCCCGGAGATGTTCCAGTAAACCCTGCCGTTCTCAAAGGGAAATTTATCTACCACTACGTTGAGGTTTTCCAGCTTCGTCTTCTCCACCTCCCGCTTCACCACAGCGGCGGCAACGTGGACCTGGCTCGTGCCAACGCTTTGAATGCGAAGCCCCTGATAAATTCTGACGCCGTAAGCCATGGTTGCCGTAATAACTGCCCCGATGAAGCCGGCAATCACAAGCGTTACCACGCACTCAAGAAGCGTAAAGCCTCTCTTAGGGTAAGCGGTATTTGAATATGCCTTCATCACTCGCCCTCCTGCGTTTCCTTAGAAGACGAGAGGACCGGAAGGCCAGAAGTTGCGTTGAGCGTAGGATATGAAAAGAGGCGGCGATAAGTACGGCCGTCGGCCTTGACGGTAACAAGCCTAAGAGAACTGTCGTTGCTGGTATCGAATTTGGCGGCGTAATTCTTTCGTTCGTCAGAATCCTTTCCGTCGTCATACATTGACATAAACGTGACGTTTACAGTGACGCCAGACTTGCAGACGGAGGCCGCACCACTATCAAGTTCGTCAAGTTCGGCAACTGGACGTCCTCGAAAAGCCGCTTCGATTCTCGCCATGCAGTTTTCAGCCGCAAGGCTGCGGTTGTCTAGAGCCGTGCGCATCTGAACGACCTTGACCGCAGTGCCCAAAACCATGGCGGCTGTACCCATGGCAAGGCCCACAATGATGATCGTCATGACGACTTCAAGGAGCGCAAAGCCTGCCTTCGAGCGAAGTCCGTTTCTTTGATCAGTTCTCATGGCCTTCCTCTTCCGGCAGCGTTCTTCCGATATAGCCCGATTCATAGATCGTGAGCGAAAGCGTGTTCGAACTTTCCTTCTTGGATGCCAGATCAATCTTTACGCGCTGGCATGTCGAGCCAGAGCATGGACGGCCATATTCGTCAAACTTGATTTCGCCCGAAGGTTGGAGAGACTTCACGTCAGCATCGGACCACGTGAAGGTGCGAGTTGTTGATCCGTGCTTTCTAAATTGGTACAGACGCGTACGGATAACAGACAAATTTTGTTAAAAATGCATTGAAAAACAATGCATTTTTATTTGACTCATACGTATTT
>ENA-OWXQ01000524-OWXQ01000524.1-human-gut-metagenome-genome-assembly--contig:-NODE-524-length-18960-cov-12.2852_pt1 | contig 18960 bp, 17 predicted proteins | sample MGYA00249246_ERZ652059 | MGnify/ENA primary metagenome ERZ652059 (study PRJEB26925, sample SAMN05827064) | human gut metagenome | biome: ENVO:2100002; feature: ENVO:00000062; material: ENVO:00002003...
TGAACACGGCAAGTGGCTCCCGAAAGCCAGAAAGGTGTACGACCTTGACGAGAACGGTGAGCGCATCCGGCTCGCTTCCGGCAACTGGAAGTGCCACAAGGAAAACACGGTGGACTGGAACGACCAGAAGTATGCCGAGGTCTGGCGGCATGGCTGGGAGACCATTACCAACCGCTATTTGGAAGCGGCTGGCCGCCCGGAACGTGTTGACCTGCGCTCCTTTGAGCGACAGGGCATCCAGCAGATACCGACCGTGCATCTCGGTCCCGCCGCACACCAGATGGAAAAGCGTGGAGTGGAAACTTTTCTCGGCAACCTGAACCGGGATATTCGCGCCGCCAATAGCCTGATGCAGTCCATCCGCAGTGCGATTCGTGGGCTGCAACGCTGGATCGCAGACCTGAATGAAAAGAAGCAGATTCTTTTGGATGCACTGGAACAAGCCAAGGAGCCAATGCTGTCCGACCTGCTGGTGGATTACTTCAACCTCCGCAACGAGCAGCGCAGCGATTGGTCTGGCAAGGCAAAACTGAAATGCACTGTCCGAGACTTTGAGGAAGTCAAACGGGCGGTGGACTATCTGAAAGCCCATTCTCTGAACACCATCGAGGATCTGGATACCGCAATTTCTAACCTGAACCAGACCGCCGCCCCTCTCCGTAGGCAGTTGAAGCAGAACGAAAACCGTATGCGGGCAATCGCCCAGATCAAGGATGCTGCCGCCGCCCATGCCAAGCTGAAGCCCATCCACGACACCTTTATCAAGAAGAACTTCAAGTTGACCAAGGACGCTTATGCCGCCCAGCACAAAGAGGAGCTGGACACCTTTAATAAAGCTGTCCGCACTCTGATGAAACTGAACGGCAGCACAGCGGTGGATTTTTCGGCATTGGATGCCGAATTTTCTGCGCTGCAATCCGGCAGCGCAGAGCTGCGCACCCAACTGGAAACCTTGCAACCGGACGTCTCTGCCCTGAAAAATATCCGCAAGTATATCGACATGGTGCTGAATAAGCAGCAGCTTTCCGCACCGGGCGGTAAGACCCCGGAGAAGGAATCGGTGCTGAAAAAGCTGGAGCAGCTTCAGCAGAAAAAGTCTAACTACAAAACGATTTCCACCACCCCAAACCGCGAAGAATCGCTCTAAACGATCTTTCTGTCACCGATATGCCGTTGCAATCAGTGGCAGAAGTACATAATTCATTTGTTTTTTTGCCGGCTTTTGGCTATTCTCGCTGGCTAGTGAGTAGAGGCGTACTTTTAAGGCAGAAATTTTCTCCAACACCCCCATTTTAGGCCACTTTTTCTGTTAATAGTAGAAGCGCCTCTTTGAAAGCCGGTCATTTGTGACCTTTTTGTTAATTCTCAAAAAGATGGTTGTCTTTGGGCTGTTTTCGTTGCCTATCTATTGAGAGGATTTTTTCAAAAGCGGAGATTTGGTCTCAAGAATTACAATTCAATTACAAGTTTCTCACCAATGCTACGAAACAGGCGTTCTCGATGCCTACCAAGTGTAGGGCATCTTTTTCAAGACCATTCTCGGACTATTATGACGTTTTGTTTACAAAATTGCTTGCAATGCTACGAAATGGCCTTTTTCATCGGCTACCAAGTAGAAGGATGTTTTTCGTCCGTCAAAGTCCAGAAATCTTCCATATGTTCCTTGACAAGTGAATCGTTCAATCGTCCGGTACTTCACAAAAGGTACTTCTGTAACTCGCAGCCCGGTCATAACGAAGACGGGGTGGCTGAAATGCCAATGGTGCGGTGCAAGCCCGCCGCCGGACGATTCCCCACTCCTAGGGAAGTCGAGGACCAATATGGGAGACCTTAACTTATTAACGCAGTTGAGCACTTGTTTCGTGCTTTTCTGCGACTGGAGAATTGGAACCCACCAATTCTCGTTACATACTCTTTGTTCCTGATTTCTGCTTCAGCTGGAGGTGATCAACATTTCAGAATATCTTACCACGCAAACTCTGCTGCCGCCGTTTCTCCCATACCCACGCTTCCTTTTGGAACTTGACCTGAGCCAGACTGCAAAAATGACTTATGTGCTGCTGCTTGACCGTGCCACGCTCTCGCAGAAAAATCTCTGGATAGATGAACGTGGTTTCGTGTTTGTCATTTTTACGATTTGCTCTTTGGCTGAGCAGCTAGGGCGCAGCACGGTCAGTGTTTCCAGTGCGCTTAAGGAATTGAACGCTGCAGGATTGATTGAGCGCAGACGAACGCGGTTTTCTTCGCCCAATCACATCTTTGTGAAAATTCCAAATGTTGAATAGTTCTGCGTTTTTCACGATTCAAGAACCGCCAAAATCACGATTCTGTGATGCAGATTCTTAATGGCATCTGCAAAAGAGATTTTTCCTATGCAGTATAGCAGCCTTTAAGACTGTATCAAAGAAAACTTTCACCTAACCAACGTAATAAAACAAAAAGAGAAAAACGAATAGAATCCATCCATTCCTTTCCGTATTTGCGCCACATGAATGAGGAGGTCTGCCCTTGAACAAAGAAAAATCTGAGAAGAAGCCCACCACACGCAAACGTGCGCCGAGAAGTCCGAAGTCCGTGCGCCTGATCGTGGAACGCCATTATATCGGCAATGTGCCGATGAATACGCTTTTTCAGCGGCTTGCGGAAGAAGAAATTCGTAAAACTGCCGAATCGTATCTCGCCGCTGGCTAATTGGACGTTTTACTGCGGAAAAGGGCTTGCATCATCACGCAGCATCCGCTACAATGTGATTGATGAGGTCTCTTTTCCATTATGGAGGTACGCATGGAAAAGGACAAAAAAGTAACTGCTTTATACTGCCGGCTGTCAAAAGATGACGGTTCAAACAGCGAAAGCCTGAGCATCCGCACTCAAAAGGCGATGCTTATGGAGTATGCCACACGCAACGGTTTCGGGAATTGCCAGTACTATGTCGATGATGGTTACAGCGGCACGAACTCTGACCGCCCTGCCTTTCAGGAACTTCTGGATGAAATCCGGGATGGAAAGGTAGCGACCGTCATTACCAAAGACCAGTCCCGACTTGGACGCAACCACATCGAAACCGGAACGTATATGGAGATATTCTTTCCTGAACACGGTGTCCGCTATATTGCAATCAACGATGGTTATGATTCCAACGAGCAATCTCAGATGGATATTGCCCCGTTCCGAAACATCATCAATGAAATGTACGCCAAAGACACTTCCCGAAAGATCAAGAGTGCCCTTCGGACACGCAAGAAAAGTGGAAAGTATATCTCCAGCGGCGCACCGTTTGGCTACCAGAAAGACCCTGCCGACCACAATCACCTTGTGATCGACCCGAACACCGCCCCCGTTGTTGAGTATATCTATTCAATGGCAGAGGAAGGGCTGGGGCTTCACCGCATCGCCAAGCGGCTCCACGATGAAAAAGTCTTGAAGCCGTGTTACTACAAGAAAGAGATGTTTGGCCGCTTTATTGATGATGAAAAGATGTATGATTGGGACAGTGCCTATATCAGTCAGGTTCTGCACAGCCCAGTCTACGCCGGACACATCATCTACGAAGCCAAGCCCACCGTGTCCATGAAATCCAAAAAGCGGCGTTATATTCCGTTTGAAGAACGCGCTATCGTTCCGAATACACATGAAGCAATCATCCCACAAGACCGTTGGGAGAACGTGCAGCGAATCCTTTACAGCCGTTCCAGTAGTTTTATGTGCGATAAGACCGACTACGACAATATCTTCAAAGGCATCGTCCGCTGTGCAGACTGCGGCAGAACGATGTTAGTCAAGGTCGAGCACAGGCGCAAACGTAACAGTGTTCTGGATCAGACCTTTTATTGTTGCAGCACTTATCGGAAATATGGTGCGAAAGCCTGTGACTCGCATAATTTGGAAGCCCGTGTTCTGCATGAAGCTGTCTTTGCGGACATTCAGGCACACGCAAAGGCCGCTGTGAGCAATCGGGAAGCCCTTGTGAAGAAGATTGCAAATCAGATGCACCTCCGGGTGTCCTCTGACCGGGCGCAGCACAAACGGGATTTGAAGCAGTGTAAAGCACGAATCGCAGAAATCGAAGACCTGTATGCAAAACTTTATGAGGACGTATCAAAGGGACTTCTCCCGGAGAAACGTTTTCAAATGCTTGCAGATCGCTACGACAAAGAACAGGCTGAACTGACCGAGAAGATTGAGCAGTACGAGCGGGAAGGCCGTGCTGAACACGATCAGCTGGACAAGATTCAGGATTTTATTGATGAAGTCAGCAAGTACGCTGGTATCACCGAACTGAACTATAAGATTCTGCATCAGCTGATTGACAAGATTCTGGTATCCAGAGCGGAAAAGGTCGATGGCGAATACGTCCAGAAAATCCAGATTTTCTACCGCTTTATCGGCCCATTGGATGCCATCGAGTAACAAAGTCAGAAAAGTCACCTCCGAGAACTATCCTACAGATGCAGGGCGTGAGGGCGAACTAATCTTCCGCCTTGTCTACCAGCAAGCTGGCTGCAAAAAGCCCTTTTCCCGCCTGTGGCTGTCCAGCATGGAGGAAAACGCCATCCGAGAGGGGTTCGCCCATCTCAAACCGTCAACTGAATACGATGCGCTGTACAACGCAGCACTTTGCCGGGAACGTGCCGACTGGATGGTCGGCATCAATGCGTCCCGGCTTTTTTCATGTCTGTACGGTCAACCTTTAGCGGTCGGTCGGGTCATGACTCCGGTGCTTGCCATGACGGTGGTGCGGGAGGCTGCGATAGCCGCTTTTGTGCCGGAAAAGTTCTACACGGTGGATTTGGAACTGACCAGCGGATGCACGGCATCCAGCCGCCGCATTCCTGAAAAATCCGTTGCAGAAAACCTGCTGGAAGCCTGTCGAAGGGAGATGGTGGCAACGATCCAGCGCATCACCCGCAAGGAAAAATCCGAGAATCCGCCGCCGCTGTACGACCTGACCACCCTTCAGCGGGACGCCAACCGCCTGCTGGGGTACAGCGCACAGCAGACGCTGGACTATGTGCAGAGCCTGTATGAGAAGAAACTTACCACTTATCCCCGGACTGATAGCTGCTATATCACCGACGATGACGAGGAAATGCTGGAGGTGCTGACCGAGGAACTGGAAGGCTTTTTTGACATTACCCCAGAAGATGTGGACGAGGCTGTACCCCGGACACGGCGCACCGTCAACCGGGAAAAAGTCACCGACCACCACGCCATCCTGCCCACCCGCAGTATGCTGCAAGCCAATCTGGAAGCGCTGCCTAAAGGCGAGCAGAACGTTCTGAAGCTCATCATCGCCCGGACGCTGATGGCAGTCAGCAAGCCCTTCCGGTATCTGGAAACCCTGCTGACCACCGAATGTGCCGGGGAGGAATTTACCGCCAAGGGCAAGGAGGTTCTGGAAGAAGGCTGGAAAGCGGTGGAACGTAAGGTGCTTGCCGACATCCTGAACCGAAAACAGGAACTCACCGCCCTGCCCAATGCGGCAGAAAACGAGTGCGGCATCCTTAACGCAGAGCTGAAGGAGGGTCAAACGTCCCCGCCGAAGCACTTTACCGATGTGATATGTTATCACTGTGGGTAGTTGATATACAGAACTGGAGGTGAGAAACGACCCATGAAAAAGAAAAAAGTCAAGGAAATCGGCATAACAGCGTTATATGAGCGGCTTTCTCGCGATGATGACGGAGACGGTGACAGCAATAGCATTGTTCATCAGAAGCAGATGCTTGAAACCTATGCAAAAGAGCATGGGTTTATCAATCTGCACCACTACACAGATGATGGTTGGTCTGGAGCGTCCTTTGACCGTCCGGCATGGAATGAACTTGTTTCCGGCGTAAAGGACGGAAAGATCACGACTGTTATTGTCAAAGACCTTAGCCGGGTTGGGCGTGACCATCTTCAAGTCGGCTTCTTTACAGATATTCTCTTTCGAGAAAAAGAAGTTCGTTTTATTGCCGTTGGTAACAGCATCGACAGTAACGATCAGCAGAGCAACGAATTTGCACCGTTCCTGAATATTATGAACGAGTGGTATGTCCGTGATACCAGCAAGAAAATTAAGGCTGTTCTAAAATCAAGAGGTATGTCCGGAAAGGCACACACCAGCAATTCACCCTGCTATGGTTATGTCAAAGACCCAGAAAACCCAGATCATTGGGTTGTGGATGAAGAAGCGGCTGCGATTGTCCGAAGGATTTTTCAAATGAGCATAGACGGCAAAGGTCCCTATGAAATTGCAAGATGCCTTGCAGAAAGCAAGGTCGAGCGTCCCTCGTACTATCTCGCCAAGAAAGGAATAGGGAATCATCAATCAGATTGTGATTATAACAATCCCTATATGTGGCGAGGAAACACAGTTGCCTCGATACTTGATCGTCTTGAGTACACTGGCTGCACTGTAAATTTTCGCACCTACAAAAAATCGTACAAGGAGAAAAAGTCCCAAAAGGCTGATAAAGCAGATTGGGTGATTTTTGAAGGAACACAAGAACCGATTATCGACAAAGAGACGTGGAATATCGTTCAGGGACTACGCAAGAATGTTAGGCGTGCAGACTCTCTAGGCGAAGCGAATCCCCTTACCGGAAAAGTCATTTGTGGAGAATGCGGTTCTGTAATGTACAATCATCGTCGGAAGAACGGAAGAATACGAGTTTACTACACGCCCAAAGGTGAACGGAGAGAGAGCTTTAGCAAACCAGAAGATTGTTATTCTTGTTCCCAAAATGCTCTCGGTCGTCAAAAATATCAGAAAGTTTGCTCGTGCCACGCTATCCGAACTTCCGCCCTCAGAAAAATTGCTCTTGAGTGTATCCGCAGAACTTGCGCCTACGTTAATAACAATCAAGAAGAATTTTTGAATCTTTATAATCAAATCTCGGAATCACAAAGTCGCACCCGTTTAGAAGAACTTAAGAGCAGAATTTCTAAGGCTGAACGTCGAGCAAAAGAAGTAAGTGCGTTAATTCGTAAAATATATGAGGACAATATCGCAGGCAGACTGTCAGATAAAATGTTGGAAAGTCTTTTGGAAAGCTATGAAAAAGAAAAGGCTAGCCTTGAAAAAGAAGAAGATGAGTGCCACAAGCAACTAGAGCAAGCAGAAAGCCAATCGCAAAATACAGAACATTTTATAAAACTGGCACACAAATATACTGACTTTTCAGAATTAACACCCTCAATGATCAACGAGTTCATTTCCAAAATCGTTGTGCATCGTCCCATTGAATTGAGTGGCACTCGGACAGTAGAGGTCGAAGTATATTTGAATTATATCGGAAAATTCAGTGTTCCGGAAGAACCGGTTATACTATCGGAAGAAGAACTTGCCGAAAAAAAGATTGCAGATAAAAAGCGTGAAAAGAGTCGTGCTGCAAGCCGAAAGTATATGACCGAATACAGAAAACGCATCAAAGAAATGAAAGAAGCAGGACTTCTTGAACCGAAGAATATCTCGGCAGAAATGAAAGGAGAATGGTTATGAAAGAATCCATCCGCGACACCACCAATGGACTTGACTATACCCTTGTCAACGACTACTATCTGCCGAATCTGACCGCAGCAACCCCGGCAAAGCAGCACCCCATCGGGCGGTGGGGCCGCTTACATAAGAACTATCTGAAAGAACAGCACCCCATCCGGTACAATCAGCTTGTTTTGTCCGGTGAATTGGGCAGCTATCTTGCCAAGCTGGACGAACAGGCCGAAGAACAGCTTGCTTTGATCGTCCAGCAGATGCAGGAAGCCGAGGGTGTGACCGAAGCCCTGAAAGCTGCCAATCAGATGGAATGGGTGCAGCGGATGAACAACATCCGCAATCGCGCCGAAGAAATTATTTGGCAGCAGCTATTCAAATGAAGGGAGATGCGCTCTGTGGTTTATCCGTATAGAGTATTATGCTATTCCAAAACCAACATTTTATCATTCTCTGCAAGCTATCAGCTACCAGAAGCCGCTATTCACACTTTTTGCGAGCAATGTCAAAAGAGCGAATATGTACAGGTCAAATGTGTATTGACTTCGACTTCTTCAGAAAAAATGGTTCCTCTTAATTTACTGTCCAGTGATCGAACTATGCTAATTGGGATGTATATTCAATCTCTTGAAATACGAGATTGTGGTGCACCCGCAGCCAATGATATAGGAAAGATTCAAAAAATAGATGATTATGGACAATTCCACACACTTTGGAAAGCGGGAAAGAACTTTACGGTTCTACCGGGAATTGATAGTTTTGTAATAATTCACAACAATTTCGGGTAATCATGCTAAAGAGCGGAAGGCATTACGCTTTCCGCTCTTTAGTATGTCTACCAAAGTACTCTCTATAAATTGACATTGTTCGTCCGGCAGTATATAATGAATATGTATGTTGATTTATTAAGGGGTGCAAGCATGGAGTATATGACCATTCAGGAAGCATCCGACAAGTGGAACATTTCAGCAAGGCGAATACAGGTTCTTTGTTCGAGTGGACGTTTGTGCGGTGCTGTCAAATTTGGTCGTCAGTGGGCAATTCCTTGTAATGTTGACAAACCGATTGACGCAAGAATCAAAAGCGGTAAATACATTAAAGGAGACTGCCAAAATGACAAAAGCAAAATATAAGGTAAACTCTTTTTTCGCCGGTATCGGCGGCTTTGATTTGGGATTTGAAAATCAAGGATTTCAAACCGAGTACCTTTGTGAAATAAATCCATTCTGCAATGAAGTCCTTTCCTTTCACTGGCCTAATGTAAAAAAAGGAACGGACATCTGCGCTATTGACGAATCATCCATCCCAGTTGCTGATGTTTGGTGTGGGGGCTTTCCCTGCCAAGATGTTTCTGTTGCACGAGGCGCATCACAACGTCTTGGTTTGGATGGAACTCGATCCGGTTTGTTTTTTAGGTATGCTGAACTGATTGAAAAAAAACGTCCAAAAGTGGTCGTGATTGAAAATGTCGAAGGTTTATTCAATTCTAATGGTGGCCGCGACTTTGGCGTTATTCTTCAACGCATGACCCAGCTTGGCTATGCTGTTGCATGGAGATTGGTAAACAGCCGATACTTTGGCGTTCCCCAATCCAGATCACGAGTTTACCTTTGCTGTTGGCAAAAGGACTTAGCTAGGGCCACTCATGTTATGTTCGATTCAGTAGGAGCGCATTCCACTAGCAATGCCCGAAAAGATTTTGTGACAGAGGCCTCAAAGCCAAATGAATACCCCAAAGTTCCAAAAGTTGCTTATTGTTTGGCTGCCACTTCTGGTAGACATACCGGAACCGACTGGAGCCGCACATATATTGTATGTGATGATGGCGTTCGCCGAATGACACCGTTGGAATACGAAAGATTGCAGGGATTCCCGGATTATTGGACGCTTCCAAGCAAATACGATGTTGATGATGATAATACCGATACTCTTCGATATACTGCAATCGGAAATGCAGTTTCCGTTCCTGTGGTCGAATGGATTGCAAAGCGCATTTCCAAACAGTTGAGTTCTAAAACTGATACCATGGAACAGAAAGATGTTCTCCAGTATGTTCCTGAATTCAAGAAGTCAAAATGGTATAGTGGAAATCTTGCTGATATAGATTTTTCAAATTCTGAAACCACTTATAAATGGCCGCGAGCCGGCATTGCATGGGAAGGTTCCTATGTTGGAGGCAATGTTCCTCCTTCCCCCGCAGAAAAGATTCCTTCATCACTGTTGGATATTGTTGAAAAGAAACATGTTAATCGAAAATACTATCTAACTCCCAACGCAGCAGAAGGCATCTTAAGACGAGTGGATAATCAGGGACGTCAATTATTTGCACCGTTGCGTATTGCTTTGGAAAAGGAAAAGGCAAAAAAAGATAACTGATAAGGGGCTTACAGTATGGAAGATATGCGGTTTGCAACACTTAGACTTGGAAAAACCAGCGTAGACGAAATTAAGCGAATGGACAAGAGTTCACCGGGAATTGTTGCTACTGATTTTAGCATCAGTGTAAAATGCACACAGGTTCCGCCCGATCTCAATTCTGGAACCTATGTGTTTATTTGGTTGGGTTCAGACAATAGCAAAGGAATTCAAACCGAATGGAAACAAGGCTTCAAATCGATAGGTGCTGTGTCGAGTGTTGTTCGAGCCGAAAAATACAATGATGAATCAACCATTTTGGTCTCCATTAAGTATATTTTTCAGAACGCGGTCAGTCGGTTAGATGTTCTCAAAGATGCTCCGGCAGAATATTACTGGTGTTCGGCACTCCCGATCATTGGAATTGACGATCACTCCAACCAAACCGTCCGTATGTTTACACCTGACAGTGAGCGGTGTAGCACAGAAGCTTTTCTTTGTGCGTTAAATATCACAGAGACCAATCTTAAAGAAAGCCTTTGTAGTATTGACAGCCGTTTCGCCCACTTGTTTAACTTTAGCACAAAGCGTACTAACGGAAATCCTGAAGCTGCCCAACAGCAAATTTCTCGAAAGACGGGTGCAGAAAACATCCTGTTATACGGTGTTCCCGGTGCAGGAAAAAGCCACTATATTAAATCCCATTTTTGTACTGATGCCTCAAAAATGGAACGAGTAGTATTCCATCCGGATTATTCATACTCGGATTTTGTAGGGCAAATTCTTCCCAAAGTTGAAGATGGGGTGCTTAGATATTTGTATTCGCCGGGTCCCTTTACAAAAATTTTGAAGAAAGCATGGCAAGACCCACAAAATTATTATTATCTTGTAGTCGAAGAACTAAATCGAGGAAATGCCCCTGCAATCTTCGGTGAAATTTTTCAGCTATTAGATCGTAAAGCTGACACCGAGGCATATCCTGACTGTTATGGTGAAAGCGAATATGGCATATCAAATTCAGATGTTGCAAATGAAGTATCCGGAAACCCGGATGCAATGGTGTTTATTCCATCTAATCTCTGGATTATTGCAACAATGAATACCGCAGACCAAAATGTATTCACCCTTGATACTGCATTTCAGCGTCGTTGGATGATGAAGCACATTGAAAACGACGTAATGTCTGCAAAGCACGCCAACGATAAAATCGAAGGCTCCTTAATTAGCTGGGGAGTGTTCGCAACTGTTATAAACGAAGAAATTCTTAAAGTAAGTGATGGAGTTCTAAGTTCAGAAGATAAAAGACTTGGAGCATATTTTATTACAAAGCAGGAGCTTTCAACAGAACGCTTTCCTGAAAAGGTTCTTAAGTACTTGTGGGATGATGCTTTCAAGATGAATCGAGATAGCCTTTTTGCTGCCGAATGTAATTCTTTTGATGCAGTCACTGCTATGTATCGTTCTAAAAGCGACAAGGACCCATTGAGCCAAATTATAAATCAATCGGTATATACTGAAATGCTGAACAGAATGAACAATTTGGCATAATTTTCAACATGTGAGGTGTGCCGTGTCTGAATATGTAATTAAAAGCCACTGCCATATAAACACCAATCGTGAGTCTGATACATTTGTTGGTCTTGATTGCAGAAACGAAGAACTTACAGTGAATTTTCCATTAGGATATCAATTGTCAGATAGCGATTCCGGTATACGAAAAGATATTCTGCTTTTGATGCGGACATTGGCACTTGCATCTTCTGCGCAGAATAACACTGTAAATTTCAGCGATGAAAAAGCGGAATATTCATCTTTCCCACTGCAAGAATATCTATTTATTATTTCAGACTTCTTCAGTCGTGGCTATTATCAGGAAAGAGAAAGCTATTATTCCGTTTCACCTCGCGGAAAAATCGACTGGAAAAGGACAATCAAAACCCAATCTCCTTACATTCAAGGAAACAATATTGTCTACTTAAACTATGTAACACGGCAGACATCTTTGAAAGATGCAGGCTATATTACGGAAATACATAAATATTGCGTTTATGAGAGTTTCCGCAAAATCGGCTGGCTTTTTACTTCATTTACGCCCCAAAAGCCTGCCATTCAATTTAATCAAAACCTATTCGTTCAAATCTTAAAATCCAAATGTCAGCAGACATTTAATGATCTCAACAAGCAGCTTTTTGAAAGCATGATTGCAATTATCAGCTGTGCTGGCAATGCGTCCAATCAGAACGACTTCAAATTTGGGACAAATCGTTTTGAGTATGTTTGGGAAAAAATGATTGACCGAACCTACGGAATCGCAGAGAAAAGTACGTTTTTTCCAAAAACCAGATGGCATACATTTAATGGGGCATATTCTAATGCAAGCCTTGAGCCTGATAGCATTATGCTCTATCAAGGAAATGTATATGTGCTGGACGCTAAATATTATAAGTATGGTGCAACTGGAAAATTGTCCGATTTGCCAGAATCCACCTCAATCAATAAGCAGATTACATACGGCGAATTTATAGCTGAACAAGAAAAATTTAAGAAAAACTTTGGGGCAGATTTTTATGTGTATAATGCCTTTTTGATGCCCTATAACTCAAAGAGTTCACTTTGGGAGAATGCAGACAATTATATTTGCATCGGTGAGGCAATAAGCGATTGGAAGCACAATCAGAAAACATACGAACATATTTTGGGTATTTTGGTAGACGTTAAACACCTGATGAATCTATACTGCCGTTCAGATACATCAGAGATTGAGCAGTTGGCACAATGTATCAAACATTTCTGTTGCCATAAATGACTGTTATGGATGACTTGACAAAAGAGCAGCGACACCGCGCGATGTCGCACATTAAGGCAACTGATACAAAAATCGAAGTGCTTCTTAGAAAACACCTTTGGAAAAAAGGCATTCGGTATCGAAAAAATTATGCTTTACTTCCGGGAAAGCCTGATATTGTGATTTCAAAATATCGAATTGCAATATTTTGTGACAGTGAGTTTTTTCACGGAAAAGACTGGGGTCACTTGAAAGAGCACCTAAAAAGCAGTATTAACAGTGTCTATTGGTTAAAGAAAATACAGCGAAATATAGACCGAGATACGGAAATCACTAAACAACTGCACTCCCTCGGCTGGACAGTTATCAGATTCTGGGGAAAGGACATCATACAAAATCCAGAAGAATGTGTTCAGACAATAGAAGACGCCATCCTTGAACAAAAAATTCAGCAAATCGAATTAAGACAACCTTCATTTCCTCCCCCAAAATAATGTAGACATTACGAGGTTATTAGAGTATGGCCGATTGTTATATCAATGTTCAGTCTACATCGGCGACATCAGCAACCACATCACCACTGCTGCTAAATGAAACCGACTTATTGAGGCTGCAATTTCTACCGACACTTGCAGATAATCAAAAGGAGCCGTGTAAATCCGTTAGTGGAAAAATTCTATTTGAAAAGAAGCCCAAGAATGCCCCTTGTTTTCCAAGTGATGTCAGTTACAAAAGTTTAAAAGTTTCGCGTGGTTCAGTTAAAGTCGGCGATTGGATGGAAATAAGCCTAAGTGCTTCGGAAACCTACGAGTTATATATCGGCCTTAAATCGCTATATGATTTATACGGTTGCATGGATGGCATTCCTTATGGAACTGCTACATACGCTCGGTTAGATAGTGGTTTCAAACAATTTCTTGACTTTGTGCAAAATGACCCTACTGCTGCCCGAATGCTTGTAGCTTCTGAAAACCAAGAACTGCTAAAGCAACTCCTTCGTTTAATAACACAATCAGAATCTCGTGAATCATTACAACAAAGTCTTGAAAGTCTAGAAAATTCAAGCCTTGACTGTCTGTCAGACACATTGAACATTGAAAAGTTGAAAAGAGTTGCTCAACTTATGGAGAGCAACATGGACAACTGTTCAGAAGAGTTTTGGCAAAGTACCGTATTCAAGGAGAATCAATGGGTTTTAGCTCAGATTTTTTCAACCCCTTGCACAATTTATGAAGATAAGGCGTATGTCGGCGGAAAGTCCATGAGTAACAGAGATGGCAACGTATGTGATTTTATCTATCAAAATGAACTTTCACAAAATATTGCTCTCATAGAAATCAAAACACCCTGTACTCCCATTATTGGCAATAGCTATCGTGCCACATATAGTTTTAGTTCTGAAATGAGCGGTGCTATCAATCAAGTTTTGAACTACAAGGATTCTTTGACAAAGGAATTTTACAGCCTCCAAAGTAAAAGTTCTCCCCGATTTGAAGTATTCAATCCCAAATGTGTGGTAATAATTGGGAGAATTTCAGCAATGGAAGTTGATGAAGTTGCTGCTTTCGAGCGTTTTAGAAACAGTTTGAACAATGTTACAGTTGTTACATTTGACGAATTATATACACGCATAACCGGTTTGATTACAATGCTTTCAAACAAGCAAAGCGAATAATTTACATAGGCAGAGAAGTTATCAGATAGACTTCTCTGCCTTTTGTTATCTATTTGAAAGGAGCGTGATGCCATTGACCCAACCCAAAACCGACCTTGCCTATCTCCGCAGCGAAAAAGCCAAAGCAGAACAAAAGTTGCGCTACTATCAGCACCGAGAAAAGATTCTCGAACGCCAAATGCCGGAACTGACCCGCAAGGCGCGTGTGCATCGTCTTTGCACCCGTGCCGGAATGCTGGAAAGTTTTCTGGTCTGTCCGGGAGAACTGACCGATGATCAGGTGATGGAACTGTTGAAGATCTCGTTCCGTCAACCTGAAGTCGTGCTGGCGCTTGCAAAGATGGTGCATGACGTTCACGAACGCAGCAACGTCCAAAACCCTTTAGAATAAAGGGCGCAATTATACACCGTTCCGGTGAAATTGCGGTCTTGCAGACGGCTCGATGAAATCGAAGCTGGCGTTTGTGCGCCAGCCCGATTCCATCCCAAGGAAAACTGCATTTTCCTTGCGCTGCTTTGCAGCTATCCTTTTGCGGCTCCCGCCTAAGACCGAAGCGCACGGCACTCCGGTCTAAGGCGGCGAGCACAACCGAATACGATTCCAGACCGTTCACAAGAGCAATCTTGCTGGGCGGTCTTTTTGTTTGGGGGTGATGCCTATTCCGTGTCCGCATTTCAAAATCACCATCGTCAAGCGCAGCCAAGGGCAGTCCGCTGTTGCCGGGGCCGCTTACCAGAGCGGCGAACGGCTGTTCAGCGAGTACGACCAGAAAACGAAATTCTACAACAAGAAGAAAGAGCTTGTCCATGCCGAAATCATGCTGCCGTCCCATGCGCCACCCGGATATGCAGACCGGGCAACGCTTTGGAACGCCGTGGAAGCCGTGGAGAACCAGTGGAACTCCCAGCTTGCCCGGCGCATCGTGCTGGCATTTCCGGTGGAGGTTCCGAAAGAACAGTATCTCTCCATGATAAAAGAATTTTGCAACGAGCAGTTTGTTTCCAAGGGCATGATTGCTGACTTTGCCATCCACGACAAGGGAGATGGCAACCCACACGCCCACATTCTGCTGACGCTCCGGGCAATGGATGAACACGGCAAATGGCTTCCAAAAGCCAGAAAGGTCTACGACCTTGACGAGAACGGTGAGCGCATCCGGCTCCCCTCCGGCAACTGGAAGTGCCACAAGGAAAACACAGTGGACTGGAACGACCAGAAGTACGCCGAGGTCTGGCGGCACAGCTGGGAGACCATCACTAACCGCTATCTGGAAGCTGCTGGAAGGCCGGAGCGTGTTGACCTGCGCTCCTTTGAACGGCAGGGCATCCAGCAGATACCGACCGTCCATCTCGGCCCCGCTGCACACCAGATGGAAAAGCGTGGAGTTGAAACCTTTCTCGGCAACCTGAACCGGGATATTCGAGCCGCCAACAGTCTGATGCAGTCCATCCGCAGCGCCATCCGTGGGCTGCAACGCTGGATCGCAGACCTGAACGAAAAGAAGCAGCTTCTTCTGGACGCTCTGGAAAAGGCGAAAGAACCCACGCTGTCCGACCTGCTGGTGGACTACTTCAATCTCCGCAACGAGCAGCGCAGCGATTGGTCTGGCAAGGCAAAACTGAAATGCGCTGTCCGGGACTTTGAGGAGATTCGGCAGGCGGTGGACTACCTGAAAGCCCATTCCCTGAACACCATCGAGGATTTGGACACAGCAATTTCTAACCTGAACCAGACCGCCGCCCCACTCCGCAGACAGTTGAAGCAGAACGAAAACCGTATGCGGGCAATCGCTCAGATCAAGGATGCTGCCGCCGTCCATGCCAAGCTGAAACCTATCCACGACACCTTTATCAAGAAGAACTTCAAGCTGACCAAGGACGCTTATGCCGCTCAGCACAAAGAGGAGCTAGAAACCTTTAATAAAGCTGTCCGCACCCTGATGAAGCTGAACGGCAGCACAGCGGTGGATTTTTCGGCATTGGATGCCGAATTTTCTGCGCTGCAATCCGGCAGCGCAGAGCTGCGCACCCAACTGGAAACCTTGCAACCGGACGTCTCTGCCCTGAAAAATATCCGCAAGTATATCGACATGGTGCTGAATAAGCAGCAGCTTTCCGCACCGGGCGGCAAGACCCCGGAAAAGGAATCGGTGCTGAAAAAGCTGGAAGAAGCCAAGGCAACGCAGACCACAAAGAAAACGGAAACGAAAAATCACACACAGGAGCTTTAAGGAGGAAGTAGCATGACCTACACCCAAGCCCAGATCGACAAAGCCAATGCGGTGGATCTGGAAAAATTTCTCCGGGCACAGGGCGAAACGCTGGTGCGCAGCGGAAAAGAATACCGCTGGAAAGCCCACGACAGCCTGACCGTTTGCGGAAACAAATGGTTCCGGCACAGCCAGAGCAAGGGCGGCTTGCCGGTGGATTTCGTGATGGAGTTTTACGGCAAGTCCTTCCCTGAAGCGGTGCAGATGCTGACCGGAGAGCCGGGCGAAGTCCAGCCGGAGGCTGACCCCGCCCCCTCTCCGGCGTTTCGTCTGCCGTTGCGGGATGTCACTAACGCCAACATTCTGAACTATCTGACACAGGAGCGGAAACTCAGCCCCTCGCTGGTGAACTTCTTCATCGCCGCCGGAGATATTTACGAGGACGCCGCCCACCACAACGTGGTCTTTGTGGGGCGGGATGCAGACGGGCATCCCCGCTACGCAAGCAACCGTGGGATTCGGGAAAAGTTTCGGCAGGACGCGGCCGGTGCAGAAAAGGCATTTGGCTTTGCTCATCGCGGCACCGACAAGCAGTTGCTGGTCTTTGAAGCGCCCATCGACCTGCTGTCCTTCATTGAGCTGTTCCCGAAAAACTGGCAGCAGCACAATTATCTGTCGCTGGGCGGGGTGTCGAGCAAGGCACTGCGGCAGTTTCTTTCTGAACGCCCGGACGTGGAGCGAGTGTTCCTCTGTCTGGATGCCGATAAAGCCGGAGAGGATGCCTGCAAGCGACTGACGGCGCTGCTGCCGGACACCGTGAGCGTGACCCGCATCCAGCCCTGCATGAAGGACTGGAACGATGTTCTCGTGCACCGGGCAGAGATCCCGAACCGCAATTATTTCAAAAGCATCGTGCTGAAAGAGCCGTCAAAACCGGAAACGGTGAAGATCATCCGCATGAGCGACGTGGAACTGACCCCGGTGGAATGGCTCTGGAAACCGTATCTGCCTTTTAGAAAACTCAGTGTGCTGCAAGGCAATCCGGGCGAGGGCAAGACCTACTTTGCCATGCACCTTGCCGCTGCCTGCACCAACGGAAAGCTGCTGCCCAACATGGAGCACATGAAGCCCTTCAACGTGATCTACCAGACAGCTGAGGACGGTCTGGGCGATACGGTCAAGCCCCGCCTGATTGAAGCCGGTGCAGACCTTGACCGGGTGCTGGTCATTGATGACAGCGAGGTGCAGCTTACTCTTTCAGATGAACGAATTGAAAAAGCCATTGTCGAGAACAACGCCCGACTGGTCATCATCGACCCGATCCAGGCGTATCTCGGTGCCGATGTGGACATGAACAGGGCGAACGAAGTCCGGCCCATCTTCATGCGGCTGGGACAGGTAGCGCAGCGAACAGGCTGCGCTATTTTGCTGATCGGGCACCTGAATAAAGCCGCCGGAATGCAGAGTCTGCAACGGGGGCTCGGCTCCATCGACATTGCCGCCGCCGTGCGCAGCGTTATGTTCATCGGTAAGCTGAAGCACGACCCCACCATGCGCATCCTGACCCACGAGAAAAGTTCTCTTGCCCCGCCGGGCGTGTCGCTGGCGTTCTCTCTGGGGGACGAGGGCGGTTTCCGCTGGGTCGGCGAGTACGACATTACCGCAGACGAAATGCTGTCCGGCATCGAACCGCAGCGTGAAACCAAGACCCAGCAGGCCAAAGACCTGATCTGCACCCTGCTTGCCGGAGGAAAGCAGGTGCTCAGCGAGGACATCGACAAGGCGGCGCTGGAAAGGGGCATCCCCGGCAGAACCGTCCGGGATGCCAAGCGGGAGCTGGGCGATGCCCTGAAAAGCAAGATTGTGGAAGGCCGCAAAAAGGTCTTTTGGATGGAATAAGCCATTTGGCTGGCAGAAAATTTTGGCTGGCAAGAAAATCATGGTACACCCACAGTTGCCAGTCTGCCAGCCAAATTCTAAAAATGACGATTTAAGGAGGAATTGAATGGAAAATGTGAAAGTGCCCGAAAACAAGAACCTCACCCCTGACGGGTCTTTTAAGACGAAGGATGGCCGTACCACCTATCTGGTGAGCGTGTTTTTTAATCACGACAGCACAGAAACCGCTGAAAGCAAGGTGAAGCGGCTTATCATTACCGACCTGAAAAAGAAATGTGGTTAAAATCCACTTCCCACCTTGACAACTCTAATCAGAGGACACCCTGCTGCACGCTATGGAAACCGCTAGTGCAGACAGTATGCCGGAGGGTGTGGAACGTCAGGGCATCGGCACCCCGGCTACCAGAGCCGCCACCATCGAAAAACTGGTACAGAAGGGCTTTCTGGAACGCAAAGGCACCAAGAAAACCAAGGTTCTGCTGCCCACGGATAAGGGAAAAGCCCTCATCACTGTGATGCCGAAGAAATCCAATCCCCGGAAATGACCGCCGATTGGGAA
>ENA-OWXQ01000558-OWXQ01000558.1-human-gut-metagenome-genome-assembly--contig:-NODE-558-length-18249-cov-8.09998_pt1 | contig 18249 bp, 13 predicted proteins | sample MGYA00249246_ERZ652059 | MGnify/ENA primary metagenome ERZ652059 (study PRJEB26925, sample SAMN05827064) | human gut metagenome | biome: ENVO:2100002; feature: ENVO:00000062; material: ENVO:00002003...
ATAAAAATGATTCAAACCAAAGAAAGAATTCAGAATTTTATATTATTTTTTACAGAATTGATTTGCTTGATAATATCTTTTTATGCGGCTGGAATAATTTGGTTGATAGGATATAAGCATTTTAGTTACTCGTTTGCATTTAATGAATTAAATGGAAATATATTGTCTGTGCTCGTATCATATCTATTGCTTATCGTGATTGATACGGGGGCAGAGAATTTTACGAGCCGAGGGTACTTTGTAGAACTCAAAGAAGTAATTAAGAAATATATATTGTTTGCATGTATTATCGCTATTTATGAATTACTTCGAAGGAAAGAAGAGTTGTTCCCGCGAGGCGTGTACGTTATCATGTTCGTGCTTGTAATAGTGAGTGTGTATATCTGCCGTCTTATTATTAAGCGTGTTTTGATTAATCACAATAAAAGTGGGAATGCAATTCGTTTGATTGCGATTACGACGAAGGAACGTGCGGAGAGAAATTCTTCTCTTCGGGAGGATACGGCTGATTGGATGCGTCGGCTTGATTCGTTTGCGATTGTGGATCAGGACATGGCAGGACAGGAAATCGGAGGTATTCCGGTGGTGGCGTCTGCGGAAACAGTTATGACATATATTCGTCGAGGTGTAGCAGATGAAGTATATATTGATATTGGCTATGATAGTGTGGAACACTTGCGCCCTATGATTCTGGAATTAGAAGATATGGGCGTAACCGTGCACATCAAGATAGATATCATGGATGCATTCAGTGATTTTGATGTGGCGTTTGGAAAACTGGGAGATTCTGTTGTTGCGACGTTTGCACATCGGCTGTATGCGTATAAAAAATTGTTTATTAAACGTTGCGCAGATATTGTGGGAAGCATTATTGGAATCATCATTATGAGTATTTGTATGATTTTTGTTGCACCTGCTATTAAATTGGATTCGCCAGGACCAATCTTTTTTAAGCAAAAACGAGTTGGAAAAGGTGGAAGGTTTTTTTATATTTACAAATTTCGATCCATGTATGTGGATGCAGAGGAACGTAAGAGGGAACTTGCAGCTGAAAACGAGATGCAGGGATTGATGTTCAAGGTGACAGACGATACGCGCATTACAAAGGTTGGAAAGTTTCTGCGCAAGACAAGTATTGACGAATTACCACAGTTTATCAATGTTTTAAAGGGAGATATGAGTCTGGTAGGAACCAGACCACCGACGATTGATGAGTTTAAGCAATATGCGGGACATCATAAAAGAAGATTGACTATGAAGCCTGGAATTACAGGGATGTGGCAAGCATATGGGCGAAATACCGTTACGGATTTTGAAGATGTGGTCAAGATGGATTTACAATATATCGATAACTGGAGCTTATCACTGGACATCAAGATTTTGTTCAAAACAGTTTTCACTGTCTTGAAAGAAACGGGAAGATAGAAAGATATATAGTGAAAAGATGGTATATGAGATTATTTCGACAATAGTATTAATGATAGGTCTGCCTCTCCTTTTAGGAAGGCTAATTTCAAATGTCGCAGGTATTTTTCACAAAGATAAACTTGCTTCGTTTAGTTTTTCCTATGTAATGGGGCAGGTGCTTATGTGGGCAGTATTTCAGTTGGTATCGGTACCGTTGATCCTGACAAAGCAGAAATTGGTTGGCGTGACTGTGTTATGGCTGATTGTAATTTTTGTTATGATTGTATTCTTTGTGTGGCGGATGCATTTGACACGCGAAGAGAAGAAAACAAAAAAATCGAACAACGAAGAATTGTCTGGATCGGAAAAAATTTGGTTGATAGTGTCTGCCATTTTGGCGGTCGGGCTAATAGGATATCAATGCTATAAATATATATTTAGTATGCATATTGACCAAGACGATTCCAGATTTGTTGTAAATGCAATGGATGCATATAATACAGGTTCTATGTTCCTGACACATCCCGCGACAGGGATGCATGAAGGTACCTGGATTGGAGAAATGGTAAAAGATATTAGTTCACCGTGGTCTATATATTTGGCGATGCTGGCAAAGTTAATGCATGTTCATCCAACAATTCTAGCGCACACGGTGTATCCGGCGTTCCTTTTGCTGGCAGGGTATATGTCATATTATTTACTGGGGAATCTATTTACACATGAAAATAAAACGAAGAGTTTTTTGTTTGTGGCAGTTGCGGCAGCAGCCAATATGACATTTGGACAGTCTGTTTATAACCAGTCGTATTTTTCGTTGGTTCGAATCTGGCAGGGAAAAGCGGTTGTGGCATGCGTGATGATACCATTTCTTACTTACTTGCTGTTTCGATTGTATCATTATGCAGATAATAAGGGCGGATATCTTATACTGATACCGGCAGCAATGAGTATGTGTCTGATGTCTGGAATGGGAATCTTTTTTTCGGGCATTATGATTGGAGTATATGGAGTCTGGTTTTTGTTAATAACTAAAAAATGGAAAAGAATCCCATATATTTTGTTGGCATGTATACCAACGATTATATATGGATTGTCATATGCGCTTGTAAAATAGATTTATGAATATGGAGAGCGTTCAATGGTACAGTGGATGCAAGATGTACAAAATTATATACAGAAATATATAAATGGAAGCCCTCTTGTATATTTCTATCTCGTAAGTTTGATATTTCTCTGCTTTCGAGGTAAGGAAAAGCGTCGAATGATAGTATATCCGTCCTTGCTTATCATGGCGGTAATTTTAAATCCGGTGCTGTATGGGCTTTTGTGGATGAGACTGATCACATATGCATTTTGGCGGATGTTATGGATGATTCCTGTAATTCCTGTGATTGCGTGTGCAGTTATTGAATTAGGATCATTGGTAAAAAAGGAATGGGTTTGCACGGTCTTGACGATGCTGTTTATTGCCGTTTTGTTTATAACAGGAGACAATATATATAGTCAGCCTGGTGTATTTGTAAAGGCAGAAAATGCATATAAAATACCAGAAGACAGTTGCGAAATCGCAGAGGAACTGCTTGCATTAGAGGAAGAGCCGGTGGTATTAGCACCTTCAAGCATATATTGTTATCTTCGTCAATATAACGGAAGAATCCATATGATCTATGGCAGAGATGCAGAGGGGTATATTAAACCAATTGAAGATGAAGAGATAAAAGAACTTATTTGTATGATGCGAGCGAATGGTGGCGATCCGGCGAGATTCACTGAGTTGGCCAGAAGTAAAGGCGTAAATCTGATCGTGTTGCCAGTGAACCATACATTTGGACTGGTTGAGGCGTTTGGATATGAAAAAGTAGCAGAGATAAGAGGAATGTATATCTATCGGGATATACGGGAATAAGATATGATTCAAAATGTATTTATAATTGGTTCAAAAGGTATTCCAGGTGCATATGGCGGATATGAGACGTTTGTTGATCGGCTTACGGAATATCATCAGCAGAATAAAAAAATTCAATATCACGTTGCGTGTAAAGGAAAAAAGGCAGAGGAAAAAGAATACCATCACGCAAGGTGTTTTTATGTTAAAGTGCCAAATCTTGGACCAGCACAGGCAGTTTATTATGATGTGGCGGCTTTGCATGCATGTGTTTCATATGTAAAAAAGAATCACATTGAGAATCCTATTATATATATTTTGGCTTGTAGAATTGGACCATTTGCCAGATATTACTTAAAGAAAATCCATCGATTTGGTGGTAAGATGTTTGTGAATCCAGATGGACATGAGTGGAAACGGTCAAAATGGAATTACTTTGTTAGAAAATATTGGAAGTTGTCTGAGCGTTTGATGGTGAAGTATGCAGATTTATTGGTGTGTGATAGTGTAAATATTGAGAAATATATTCAAAAAGAATACAAAAAATACTTACCACATACTACCTATATTTCATATGGAGCAGAGATTGTGACAGATAAGAGAACTTCACAAGGAGTATCAATACAATATAATGAATGGCTGAAAAAATATAATGTTCAAAAAGGGGAATATTATCTGATCGTGGGAAGGTTTGTTCCAGAAAATAATTATGAGGTAATGATTCGTGAATTTATGAGAAGCAATACTTCCAGAAAGCTGATAATTATTTGCAATCAAAATAGAAAATTGCAAAAAGAATTGTTGGATAAGTTACAATATGAGAAAGATAATCGAATTTGTTTTGCAGGAACTGTGTACGATAAAATATTGTTGGAGCAGATTCGTAAGCATGCATGTGGATATATTCACGGTCATGAGGTTGGTGGAACGAATCCAAGTTTATTAGAAGCATTAGGAAGTACAGATTTAAACCTGCTTTTGGGAGTAGGATTTAATCGAGAGGTGGCACAGGAAAGTGCGTGGTATTGGACCAAAGAACCGTACAATTTAGCTAAATTAATTGAAAAGGCAGATGGATTGTCGGAAGAAGAACGAAAAAAAATAGGACAGAAGGCGAAGACACGTATACGAGACGCATATAGTTGGAAGAAAATAGCGGATCAGTATGAAGAGTTGTTTGTACAAGGAGTAAAAAACGTTGAAAATACTGCTAGTTGATCAAATAGCAAAAATTGCATATAAATATACGTATAGTCTGGCTAATGCGTTGCAAGAACAGGGCGTGGATGTACATTTGGCAATCGATCAGAAAAAAGAAGCCGAAAATTGTGCTTGCAATCGGATAAACTTGTTCAATACGGATGAAAAAAATATTGACAAGCTTAAGAAATTATGTAATTATCTTTCGTCTCTTAGAAAGATCCGAAAGATGATGAAAGAGTATGATGTTTTACATACGCAGTGGATTATTTTTTCACCGGTAGATTATATATTCCTTCGTCGAATAAAAAAGATGAATAAACGAATTGTGATTACGATTCATGATATATTGCCATTTAATAAAAAATTTTACGACTATTATTTTCATAAGAAAATATATGAATTAGCAGATGAAATAATACTTCAAACTGAAGAGAATGTAGGGCGATTTCATAAGATGTTTCCAGAGAATACTGTACAGATTCAAATGATTCCACATGGACATTTTATGGAATATGCGAAAGAATATGAGCAGATAGAATCCAGAAAAAAGCTTGGTATCGCAGAAGAAAAGTTTGTATATTTATTCTTTGGACAGATAAAGAAGGTAAAAGGTGTAGACATATTGCTAAAAGCATATGCAGAATTTCTGCGTGTGAATCCTATCAGAAGACAAGACACATTATTGGTTATTGCAGGTAATACATGGAAGGAAGATTCGAAGAAATATTATGATCTTGTAGAACAGGAACATATAAAGGATCACGTAAAGCTTGAGATACGATATATTCCTGACGATGAAGTGGATTATTATTATTCTGCGGCAGATGTCTGTGTGCTTCCGTACCGAAATGTTTATCAAAGCGGTGTGCTACAGCTTACTTATGCACATCACAAAGTCCCAATTGTGACAGATATTAACGCGTTTACAGATATTGTGAATTCTGAAATTGGGTTTGTATGCAAGGTTAATGATGAGAAAGCGTTAGCAGAAGCAATGTTATGTGCCTATAATAAGAGGTTTGAGCTACAGAATATGGCAGAAAAAGGATATATGGATATAGAACAGCGCTTTGCATGGGATAAGATAGCGGAAAAAGTGAAAGATATTTATACAGAGGTGACAAAGGATGTTAAAGAAAATTAAAGAAATATATGGGTATCGAGAAATGATATTTAGTTTGGTGAAAAGAGATTTGCGTGGTCGGTATAAAGCATCTGTATTGGGCTTTTTATGGACATTTATTAATCCTTTGTGTCAGATTCTTGTATATACATTTGTATTTCAGTTCATCATGCGGACAGGAATTGAGCAGTTTTCAGTGTATTTGATCAGTGGAATGATACCATGGATTTTTTTCAGTACAGCGGTATCTGGAGGTACGATGTGTATCAAGAACCAGTCGGAGATGGTAAAGAAGATTTATTTTCCGCGAGAGGTACTGCCGATATCATTTGTGACAAGTGCCTTTGTTAATATGCTGTTTTGTTTTATCATGATCTTTCTGGTGATTGCAGTGTCAGGAAGAGGTTTTAATGCAGTGGCATTGCTTTTTCTGCCATTGGTAATGATTATTGAATATATTATGGCATTAGGATTTACATTTATTGTTTCTGGTCTTACGATTTATTTCAGAGATATGGAACATATTGTAGGAGTTATTATGATGGCATGGATTTATCTGACACCAATTATGTATTCTGTAGAGATGGTTCCAGAGCGATTACGCAGTGTGTATTATATTAATCCTATGACACCAGTTATTCAGGCTTATCAGGAGATTTTGTATTATGAGCAGATACCACAGATGAAGACGCTTTTATTATCAGGGGTTTTTGGAGTAGTGATTCTGTTTGTGGGTGCAATTGCATTTAAGCACATGGAGAGAAACTTTGCGGAGGAAATGTAATGAATAAGGAAAACGCAATTGAAGTTCGTGATTTGAAAAAGAAATTTAAGATATACTTTGACAAGGGGCATATGCTGAAAGAACGTATCATATTTGCAAATCGAAACAAACATGAAAATCGGTGGGTTTTGAATGGTATCAGTTTTGATGTAAAAAAAGGAGAGGCAATTGGTCTAATCGGAAAAAATGGCTGCGGAAAAAGTACTACTTTGAAGTTGCTTAACCGTATTATATATCCGAATGGTGGATCTATCGAGATCGAAGGAAAAGTATCGAGCTTAATAGAGCTTGGTGCGGGATTCCATGAAGATATGACAGGCAGGGAGAATATCTATATCAATGCATCTATTTTTGGATTGACAAAAAAGCAGATTGATGAGCGTTTGGATGATATCATTCGTTTTTCGGAATTGGAAGAATTTATTGATAATCCGGTGCGGACATATTCTTCTGGTATGTATATGCGACTTGCATTTTCAGTAGCTATCAATGTGGATGCGGATGTACTCTTGATTGATGAGATTCTTGCAGTTGGAGACGTTAACTTTCAGGAGAAGTGTTTTCAGAAATTAAAAGACGTAAAACGAAATGGTACAACGATTGTTATCGTATCTCATTCCCTTGGTCAAATCGAGAAAATCTGTGATCGCGTTATCTGGATTGAAAAAGGATTAATTAAAGAAGATGGACTTCCGAGAGTGGTAAATAAGCACTATCTTGAGAAGATGGAGTATAACCGTCTGGAACGTGCAGAACAGGAATATGTGATGCAGAAAGAGGCGGAGGAACGGAAGCGTAAGGAAGAAGAGAAGGTAAGAGCACAAGCATCAGAGGAGAGGAAACAGGAAGAACAACGCAGAAAAATAGAGGAAGAACGAAATAAAAGAAATGCTTCTTGTCGAGAAATATGTGAGCAGTGTGGCCCGGATGCAAGGCGAGAAGGAGAAGGTAAGGCAAGATTTACAAAAGTAAGTTTGAAGAACAAAGAAAATCAAAAAAGCACAAAATTCAAAATGGGAGATAGTATGTTCTTTGAATTGGAGTATGAATTGCTTGATTCAAAGTTCGAGAGTGGGAATTTGTCAGTGTGTATTACAAGAGAAGATTGGATCTTTTGTGCAGGGTTTGCTCCTAAATTAGACACGGGAAGGGATGTTAAATTAGCATCTAAGGGTAAATTTGAATTAGAGATACCCAATATATCTTTATTGCCAGGGCGATATATGATTGATTTGTTTTTGGTTGTTGGTGAGATTAAGGAAGATATTATTAATGGAATAATTCGATTTACAATAGAAAACGAAAAAGCGAAAAATGTTGGTATCATTTCAATGGATCATAATTGGAAAAGCGATGGAAAAATATTGTCATAATATGTTGGAGGATTATCATATATGGAGAATCAAAAGAGCATTAAGTTTAGAGTTGCAATGTTTGGAACATATGATTTGCCTAGTTTGGGTGATACAATGTTTCCTGTTATATTCAAAAAAGAAATGGAAAAGAGATTTGGAAATGCTATTCAGGTAGACTTGTATTCTCCAAGAGGAACCGAGACACCTTATAATGACTTACCACGAGTGTATTCAATAGATGATTTAAAAGAAAATCATAAAGAAACCCCCTACAAACTTCTTGTTATTGGTGGTGGTGAATTTATTCATTTTTCACAAGTGGAATATATCGCTACAGATGGTCAAAAGAAATTTTATGAATCTGGAGATTTATGGGAAAAACCACAGATGATTGCTGAAAAATTGGGGATTCCCGTAATATGGAATTGCGTAGGGGTAACGTATGATATTAATCAACCAATACAGATTAAGCGCTTGGTTGACCGGTGCATAAATTTGAAGTATTTGTCGGTAAGAGATCGATATTCCAAAATCAGACTTGCAAGTGAGACAAAGTTGGACGGCATACATGAGGTTGCAGACATGTTGTGGTTGTTCAATGATTATTTTTCCAAAGAATATTTGGAAAGAATAAAGTTAGAATTGTCCAAAAAGTATTGTTTTTTGCAGGACAATTATATTGTATTGCAATATGGAACAAGTTGGGAATATAAAAAGGTAGTAGATGAAGTTATAAAATTAGCTGATAAAAAACAATATAAAGTGATTGCAATGGTAGTGAATTATTGCCATCAGGATCAGGAGATTGTGGATGATATAAAAAGGTATCATGATGACGTGTGTGTGTTTGAGCAGATGCTTTCTCCTATTGAAATAATGTCAGTGATTCAAGGAGCAAAAATTTTTATTGGAACAAGCTTGCATGGCAATGTAACTGCTATGTCATATGGAGTAAACAATATTTGCTTAGATATGTATCCATACACAGTAAGTAAAATGGATGGGATTTTTGATATGATTCATCAGATGAAACGAATTGTTAGAAATCCTCAGTATATTGGTTATAAATCAGATGAATTACAGGCCGCATTTGCACAGGATGGGGTATTTATAAAAGATGAGATTGCCAAGATTAAAGATAGATTAAAGGAACACTTTGATTTTGTAGAAGATATTATACGTCATCAAAAAACAGATCAACCACATCAGGAAAACACTTTATCGCAAATAAATAGTTTAAAAATTTTATTTGATACAGATAAGGATGAAATAATCACCCTGAACACATATCATCCAGGAGAAGAATGTCAGGTGCATGTGGCAGATATAGAAACATCTAAGTTACAAATAAATATTGTTATTAATGAAATCTTTAGAATATCAGATGTTTTATTGGAGGTACATAATGAAAATTATAACATGAAGCAATATCCGTTCCAGACATCGGTGTGTAAAAATATTTATTCAATAAATATATCTTTAAATAGCAAAAACAAAATTGATCTTCTGTTGAAATTTAAAATTGAGAAAAATAGTGAAATTGAAAACGAATATTATAGAAACGAATGTGTTCGATTAGAACAACAGAAAGAAGAATTACATACGGAATTGATAAGAAAGCAAGGACATGTTGAATACATGCTTGAGAAAGAGCGGGACTATCAGAATCAATTGACACAAAAGAACAAAAAATTAGAATCACATCAAGAAGAAATAAACAATAAAAATGCACATATTGAACAATTATTAGAGCAGGAACGTGCTTATATGAATTTGCTTAATACGAAAGGCGTTCGATTACTTCGACATTGGTGGAATTTCAAAGAAAAATTATTCCCGCAAGGTAGCAAACGTAGATTCCTGGCGAAGATGTTGAAGAAATTCTTAAGGCATCCTATCTATATGCTTAAGAAATGTACACCATCTAGAATTAAGAAGACACTTCATTATATGCGCAATGAAGATGGTGCAATGTTGGAAAGACGTCTAGATGCTGCGACATTGGATGCGGGAGAATCATTGGAACGAATGAAGTTAGAATTGTTCCCGGAATTACCGGAGATCAAAAGTGTTTCTGACGTGGAAAAACTAGTACTTCCATATAGCGAGAATCCAACTGTTTCAATTGTAATACCGGTGTATAATCAGTTTGGTTATACCTATAATTGTCTGAAAAGTATTATTAAGAATACGACAGATGTAGAGTATGAAATAATTATAGGAGATGATTGTTCCACAGATATTACACAGCAAATTTCAGAGCTGGTGGAGAATGTTATAGTAGCAAAAACAAAGACTAATGTCCGATTCCTTCGAAACTGTAATAATGCTGCAAAACTGGCACGAGGGAAGTATATTCTCTTTTTGAATAATGATACGCAGGTATTACCAAACTGGTTAGGCAGTCTTGTAGAATTGATTGAGCGCAAAGATGACATTGGTATGGTCGGCTCAAAATTACTATATCCAGATGGTACATTGCAGGAGGCAGGTGGAATCATCTGGGGAGATGGACATGCATGGAACTATGGAAATGGTCAAAGCCCGAATAAACCCGAATTTAATTATGTAAAGGAAGTTGACTATATATCAGGGGCGGCAATTATGATTCGAAGGAATCTGTGGGAGGAAATTGGCGGATTTGATGAATTATTCAATCCTGCATATTGTGAAGATTCTGATTTAGCATTTGAGGTACGTAAACATGGATACAAATTAATGTATCAGCCATTATCAATGGTTGTACATTTTGAAGGAAAATCTAATGGAACAGATTTGTCTTCGGGGGTTAAAAAGTATCAGGTGGAGAATCAGGTTAAGCTTAAAAAGAAATGGGAGCAGGAATTTACAAAGCAGGCACAATCAGAAGATGATCTGTTTCATGCACGAGAGCGGAGCATGGGAAAGAAGACAATTCTTGTAATAGATCACTATATCCCACAGATTGATAGGGACGCAGGCTCTAAAACGACATGGCAGTATCTACAGATGTTTGTGGAAAAGGGATATAATGTTAAGTTCATAGGAGATAATTTCTACCAGGATCGCGAATATGCGTCATATCTGGAGCAGATTGGCATTGAAATCTTATATGGACCATGGTATGCAAAACATTGGAAAGAGTGGATTCTGGAGAACCAGAATAATATCGATTTTGCATATTTAAACCGGCCGCACATTACGAAAAAATATATTGATTTCATCAAGAATGAGACGAATATCAAGTGTATTTATTATGGACATGATTTGCATTTCCTGCGTATTCGCCGAGAATATGAATTGAATCATGATGAAAAGCTTCTAGCAGAGTCAGAGGAATGGAAAGAAACAGAATTATCAATCATGAAGAAGGCGGCTATGAATTATTATCCTTCCTATATTGAAGAGCAGGAAATTCATAAGATTGATGCGTCTATTCCGGTGAAAGCGATTACAGCATATGTATATGAGGAATTTCGAGAGGATATTAATCAAGATTTTGATACGAGAGAAGGCATCCTTTTTGTAGGAGGGTTTGGACATCCTCCAAATGAAGACGCTGTTTTATGGTTTGCTGAGCATGTGTATCCGAAAATTCGAGAGAAATTGGATGTGAATTTCTATATTGTTGGCGCCAAGGTAACGGAGCGTGTACAACAGTTGGCGGGAAATGGAATTGTAGTCAAAGGATTTGTAACAGAAGAGGAGTTAAAACAGTTATATGACTCTTGTAAGATGGTTGTTGTTCCGCTTCGGTACGGTGCTGGAGTGAAAGGCAAAGTTGTAGAAGCGATGTATTATGGAATTCCAATTGTGTCAACATCTGTTGGAACAGAAGGCATTGATGGAGTAGAGTCATTTGTTGAAGTTCAGAATGATGCCGATAAATTTGCGGAATCTGTCGTAAAATTGTATAATGATAATGATATACTGCAGCATATGTCGGAAGAATCCCAGGCCTATATCAAGGAGCATAATAGTATAGAGGCAGTATGGAATATTGTAAAAGATGATTTTTCGTAAGAGAACAATAAGGAGATTAGGGTATGATAATAACAAAGACACCATTTCGAATGTCCTTCTTTGGGGGCGGAACGGATATGCCGGCATTTTTTAATGAGCATGGAGGCTCCGTGATATCTACAACCTTTGACAAGTATTGTTATGTGAATGTTCGTCATCTGCCACGATTTTTTGATTACAGTACAGAGTTGTCTTATTCAAAGACAGAACGTGTAACGGATGTAAACGAGATTCAGCATCCGGCAATACGCGAGGCGATGAAGTTTTTGGACATGCACGAAATACGATTAACCTATGAAGCAGATCTGCCTGCTCGTTCAGGACTTGGAACAAGTAGCTCTTTTGCAGTAGGTATGTTAAGTGCATTCTATGCGTTGAAGGGGAAGTATGCAGACAAAAATAAGCTTGCAAAAGAAGCTATATATCTGGAGCGGGAGTTGTGCAATGAGGCTGGTGGCTGGCAGGATCAGATTGCAGCCGCTTATGGAGGACTAAACCGTATCAACTTTAATCCGGATGGTTTTACAGTGGATCCAATTATCATATCAACCGAGAGAAAACGGGAGTTTAATCGAAATCTGATGCTATTTTTTACCGGATTTACGCATTTTTCTTCTGAAGTACAGGCAACAATAGACGTGGCTGATAAAACGAAACAACGTTTGGAGATGCTGGCGCTGGTAGATGAAGCACAGAATATATTGACAGATAAAAATACAGATTTAAATGAATTTGGTCGAATGCTGGATACAACATGGAAATTGAAACGTCAGACTGGAGCAAAGATATCAACAGATTCTATCGATATGCTGTACGACAAAGGAATGAAGGCAGGAGCCCTTGGTGGCAAGTTGCTTGGCGCAGGTGGCGGAGGATTCCTTTTGTTTTATGTGGAACCAGATAAACAACAGTATGTGCGGGATGCGTTGGCAGATTTGATGTATGTACCGTTTGAATTTGAAAATGGTGGTACACGTGTGATCCATTTCACACCAGAAAGTTATGAACCAAACATGTAGAATGTAGGAGCGATTGACATGAAAGTTGTAATTATGGCGGGTGGCAAAGGTACGAGGATTTCGTCTGTTGCCAGCGATATACCGAAGCCGATGATAAAAATAGATGGAATACCTGTATTAGAACGGGAGATAGAGTGCTTGCGGGAGCAGGGTTTTACAGATATTATTATTACGGTAAGTCATCTTGGAAATATAATTATGGATTATTTCGGGGATGGAAGTGGAATTTCTCCTGTGACCGGAAAGCCGTTTGATGTGCATATCACATATTATTTTGAGAAAGAACCGCTAGGAAATGCCGGAGCGCTGTTTCAAATAAAGGATCAGCTAACGGAGGATTTTCTGCTTCTAAATGCGGATGCCATGTTTGATGTAGATTTCAATCGGTTTGTAGCGTATCATAAGAAAAAAGGTGGATTGGTGACATTGTTTACGCATCCAAACAATCATCCATATGACAGCGGGTTGTTGATTGCGGATGCAGATGGAGTGGCAATGAAGTGGCTTACCAAGGAAGATGAGCGAGATGGATATTATCGGAATCGCGTCAATGCCGGATTACATGTGATTTCTCCAAAGATATTGGACATGGAGATAACAACTGCAAAAGTGGATTTGGACAGACAGTTACTTAAACCATTATGTGGTACCGGAAAAATGTATGTCTATGACAGTCCGGAATATGTGAAAGATATGGGAACTCCGGACCGGTATTATGCTGTCTGTGAGGATGTAAAAACCGGGAAAGTGAAAGCCAGAAACCTTCAGAATAAGCAGAAGGCAATTTTCTTAGACCGGGATGGCACAATCAATAAATATGTGGGATTTTTACGTGATATTCGTGATTTTGAGTTGATTGATGGTGTTGCAGATGCTATAAAGAAGATCAATCAGAGCGGATATCTGGCGATTGTGGTCACAAATCAACCAGTGATTGCAAGAGGGGAAGTAAGTCTGGAAGAGCTGGATAATATACACAATAAGATGGAGACTTTGCTTGGTGAGTCGGGTGCTTATGTAGATGCAATTTACTATTGCCCACATCATCCGGATAAGGGGTTTGAAGGGGAGCGACCAGAATACAAAAAAGTATGTGATTGCAGAAAACCGAAACCGGGTATGTTAATGAAAGCAGCAAATGAATATAATATAGATTTAAAGGAATCTTGGATGATTGGGGATGGACTTAACGATATTGAAGCAGGTAAGGCTGCAGGCTGTATGTGTGCATTGTTAAAGGGAAACGCAGATCATTATGATTATGAGAATCTATATGAGGCAGTGAGGGATATCTGTAAAGCATTGTAAAAATAAGGAAGGGCGTAAAGTATGCGTTTAATTAATTTGGAATTAAGTGATTTTCGGGCAGTACAAAAAGCGAATATTGAGTTTAAAGGAAAAAGTGCAGTGCTTTTTGGCATAAATGGTACTGGAAAATCAACGATTTTACGTTCGATAAATTTGCTATATGCGAATATTATAAATCAGATAGTAAATCGTAAAGAATTAAAACAAAATTATGCTATGCGGTTAGAGGATATTCGATATAGTGCGAGGGAGGCCTATATTGATGCAGAGATTGATATAGATCAGCAAATCATAGAATACAGAAGAGGAATCATAAGAAATAGCGGAAAAAAGGTTCACACTTTGAATTCGCTAAAGGAAATTTCAAAATTATATCATGAGAAGTATATCTCGGATGAGGAACAGGGAGATATTCCAATATTTGTAAACTATGGTACTAATAGATTGGTGTTGGATATTCCATTGCGAATCAGAACACATCACACGTTTGACATATATTCAGCGTTTGAACGCGCGATTGAAAATAGAATTGATTTTCGAACATTTTTTGAGTGGTATCGGAATCAGGAAGATTATGAAAATGAAATGAAGATTCAGACTGGAAATCTTCAATATAAAGATATACAGTTAGAAGCTGTTCGGACGGCGATTGCCTCAATGTTGGATGAATGTACAAATTTAAGAGTCGTTCGGAAACCACGGTTAGAAATGAAGATAGATAAGGATGGTATGAGTCTGAATGTGTCGCAAATGTCAGATGGTGAGAAATGCACGATGGCACTTTTAGGTGATCTTGCCCGGCGATTGGCGTTAGCAAATCCCAAAAGACAAAATCCTTTGCTAGGAGAAGGCATTGTACTGATAGATGAGGTAGAATTACACATGCATCCATCATGGCAGCGTAAGGTGTTACGGAAGTTACGAGAAACTTTCCCCAATATACAATTTATTATTACAACGCATTCGCCAATAGTGTTAAGTGAAGTGGATGAAAACTATAATTTGTTTTATCTTGAGAAATATGAAGGTATAACAGATATTCGACCGGTAAAACAGATGGATGGATATGATACGAATACGTTACTGGAAGACTTTATGGGGACACCATCTATAAATCTGAGGACGAGTGCACTGATACATTCGATAAATATTGACATTGCATCTGGCAATTATGAAGGAGCAACACGTAAGATAGACGAGCTTGCGAGAAAAACAAGTGATGCGAATCCAGAAGTGATCATGGCGCGGATGGAAATTAAGAGGAGAAAAAAATAAAATGATATATATTCACAAAGGAGAAGAACCGGAATTCTTAGGGGAATTTAAACGAAAGAACCCAGATAAAAATTATGATAGCAAAGAATTTCACACATGGATTTATCCATTAAGAGAGAAATTGTGTGAAGAACAAAAGGGATTATGTGCATACTGTTGTTCGCGAATAAGTGTTGAAAAATCACACAACGAACATATTGAACCTAGAAATCCCGGGATATTTGTCAGTAAGCGTTCTCTGGATTATAATAACATTGTGGCTTCTTGCCAAAATAAGAATACTTGTGGCAGAAAAAAGGAAAATGATTATGATGAGAAACAATTTATATCTCCCTTAGATAGACGGTGTGAGAATGTTTTTTCTTACTTTGCGAATGGAGAAATTGTGGGAGATGAATATACGATTAATCTGTTGGGATTAAATCATTATGATCTAAAGAAGGCAAGACAGGCTGTCTATAAGACGTTACAAAGCATGGATAAAAATGCAATAGCTATGGCATTTATGAACAATGAGGAAGAGTATTGGCCGTATTATGATGTAATTAAATGGTATTATAATCATTGCTGTTAGAACAGAAAGGAGATGCATACGAGATGAAGGAAATGCAATATTTGGATAGTTTAATTGAAAGATACCCTAAGCTGCAGGCTTGCAGAGAAGATATTATAAAGACATATGAGATTTTGCTTGAGAGCTTTCAGTCGGGCAAGAAGCTTTTGGTAGCTGGAAATGGTGGAAGTGCTTCTGATTCGGAACATATTGTAGGAGAATTGATGAAATCTTTTGTTTTACCAAGGAAACTGCCGGCGGACAGCAAACAGAAGCTTATAAATGCAAATAAAGAACTCGGTAGTGAATTAGCGGAGAAACTGCAGGGCGCACTTCCGGCAATTGCGGTAGTTGACCATGTCGCGCTTTCTACAGCGTATCTGAATGATGTAGATCCGTTGCTTGGATTTGCACAGCAGGTGTACGGATACGGACAGGAGGGTGACGCTTTCTTAGGTATCACAACTTCCGGTAATTCTAAAAATGTTTTGTATGCATGTGTAGCTGCAAGGGCGAAAGGCGTGAAAACGATCGCGTTAACCGGACGTGATGGTGGTAAAGTTAAGGACCTGGTTGATGCAGCGATTGTAGTACCGGAGACAGAGACCTTTAAGATCCAGGAACTTCATTTGCCGGTGTACCATTGTTTGTGCTTGATGGTAGAAGAAGCGGTGTTTGGAGAGTAGTATAAAGGAGACATTATGATAAATTTTAATATACCGCCATATACTGGCAAAGAAATGGAGTACATGAAACAGGCAGTTGAGAATAAAAAGATCTGTGGTGACGGTCCATTTACAAAAAAATGTAATCAATGGTTAGAAGAGCGTTTCCATGCACAGAAAGTGCTTCTTACAACAAGTGGAACAACTGCACTGGAGATGGCAACTATACTTTGTGATCTGCACGAGGGCGATGAAGTGATTTTGCCAAGCTATACATTTTCAAGTACAGCTACGTCGGTTGTTTTAACAGGTGCAAAGCTTGTGTTTGTTGATATTCGTCCGGATACTATGAATATTGATGAAACAAAAATCGAGGCTGCGATTACAGATAAGACAAAGGCGATTATGGTTGTGCATTATGCGGGTGTAGCCTGTGAGATGGATACGATTATGGACATTGCCCAGCGTCATAATTTGAAGGTAATTGAAGATGCTGCACAGGGTGTTATGAGCACATATAAGGGGCGGTATCTTGGCACAATTGGTGATTTTGGCTGTTATTCGTTCCATGAGACAAAGAACTATTCTATGGGCGAAGGTGGAGCTTTGGTCATCAACAATCCGGAATATAATGAGAAAGCGGAGATCTTGAGAGAAAAGGGCACAAATCGCGCAAAGTTTTTCCGTGGACAAGTGGATAAGTATACGTGGGTTGATTATGGAAGCAGTTATCTACCGAGTGATCTGAATGCGGCGTATCTGTGGGCACAGTTAGAAAAGGCAGATGAAATAAATGAGAATCGTTTGCAGTCATGGAACCGCTATAATGAGGCGTTTCAGGAATTAGCAGAAGCAGGTAAAATAGAGTTACCTACTATCCCGGAGGGGTGTGTACATAATGCACATATGTATTATGTGAAATTGAAGGATTTGGAGGAGAGAACAGCGTTTTTATCTTTCATGCGACAGAGTGAGATTTATAGTGTTTTTCATTATATTCCGCTTCATTCTGCTCCGGCAGGAATTAAATTTGGAGAATTTCACGGAAAAGATCAATATACAACTTTGGAAAGTGAACGATTGGCAAGATTACCCATGTATTATGGAATGTCTCAGGAAGACTTAAATTATATTATAAAAAAGGTAACGGATTATTTCAATAGATAGGAAAAGGAAAAGGCAATAATGGATATTTCGGTTGTTATACCTGTTTATGGTTGTAGGGCGGCCATACCAGAATTATATGATAGATTGTGTAAAAGCTTAGAAAATCTTGTTGATGAATTTGAGATAATACTTGTAGATGATTGTTGCCCGCAAAATTCATGGGAAGAAATCCAAAAAGTATGTCAAAAAGATTCGAGAGTCATAGGACTGAGATTGTCTAGAAATTTTGGACAAATAAAAGCAATTACTGCCGGATTGGATCAGTCAAAGGGAGATTGGGTAGTTGTAATGGACTGCGATTTGCAGGATCGCCCAGAAGCAATTGCAGACCTATACAAAAAAGCTCAAGAAGGATATGATGTTGTGTTTGCTAGACGTAAAGATCGAAAGGATACGGCATTAACAAAGTTTCTTTCAAAGTTCTTTTACAAAATATATGATTATTTTACAGATGGTAATTTTGATAATGCCATTTGTAATTTTAGTATATCAAAGCGTATGGT
>ENA-OWXQ01000566-OWXQ01000566.1-human-gut-metagenome-genome-assembly--contig:-NODE-566-length-18142-cov-8.63532_pt1 | contig 18142 bp, 17 predicted proteins | sample MGYA00249246_ERZ652059 | MGnify/ENA primary metagenome ERZ652059 (study PRJEB26925, sample SAMN05827064) | human gut metagenome | biome: ENVO:2100002; feature: ENVO:00000062; material: ENVO:00002003...
CTGCGCATGTCTCGTGGGCTCGGAGATGTGTATAAGAGACAGCATTTATATCTTCTAGCTGGATTTCATGTTTTCCTGCATTCTCATCGTAAATAGTCAACAAATTATTATCATCATATTTGCAAATATCCTTACCTGAAAATCCTACAAATCGATATTCATAAATTCCATCAAACATTAATTCAATGTAAATTGCTGTTGCAACATCTGTTGCAAATTCAACTCCCTTTGTCTCGTATATAATCTCTTTATCATCATATAACCACTTTACCATATTATCTACATATTCAACTTCCATAATTTGTCACCTCTTTTAATTCTTTTAATCGAACCTGGTACTACTTCAATAAAATCCGTTCTATTTATTCTACCTAACCTTTATACTAGAGGAGATGCTGAACATATCATGAAAATGGAACTGGCACAGCACTTTATGAATAAGGGGTACTACTTCCAGAAAGTCCACCTTAATAACGACACAGAGCTAATGATAAGCAATCGCCAGTATAACACCGAAATACAATTCCAGTGGGTGGATATAGATGAAAATATTATATAATGCAAGAGCCAACTGGTGTAATTTTTCTCAGTTGGCTCCTTTGCATTTTTTTACCAGAAACAAATATTCTCAGTAATTTTAGAAGTAAATTTTTATCTAAATTACATCTACTTCTAAAAATTCAAATCCCGTAAAATCATTATCTTCAATTACTTTTTTTAAAGTTTCAGAAATGAAAATAGGTATCGTATCATCCTTTAATCTAAATATATGCCTATTAACAATTTCACTACTTTTTAACGCATATTTTTCTACGGAGATAATTTTTTCGTCATCCAATTCAAAAACGTCGTATTTTGAATTATCCAAATCTAATGCATCAATTACAGTCACAATATTAGCCACAAAATATGAATCCACTTCAATTCCGGAAAATCTGTCAATCACCTTAACTGGCAAAAATTGAACTTGATTTTCTAAGATTTTCTGTGTCTTATTACAAAAATTTTCTGAAACTACAAACCATCTATGCGGATTAGCAAGATAATCCGTTAATACATTTCCTTCCGTAGAATCATACTCAAACACAACCCTACCCCACTGTTTTATCTCTTTTCCACTAATGGTTATGTATTCATCCATATTGCCAATACTAGCAACATCGCAATTAGCATAATTATCGTCTTGTTCATAATCATATATCAATTTATAGTAACGCATCATCAATCTCCTTCATTATTTTTTCCAGTAGTCTTTATACAACATCTCTGGATTATTGATTATTTTCTGTTTCATTTGGTCATATAATTTCAAGAATTTTGTTTTATCCCCATTTGCTATTCTATCAAATTTTTGCATATTATCAAGAACATAATCGTGGTATGCATAAGGATGTCTGCCTTGATGTGGCATCGACTGTTTGTTCCAATCACCATCTAAATCTAATCCATACTTCTTTGTTATGCTCTCAAATTGACTTGTATATTTTTTACTTTTATTCGATGCAAAATGATGTACTTGATTAGGTTTAGTTGTTGTACCACTCTTGCCTCCAGCCGGCTTCACATAATCACTTTGTGCTTCTGCCAGATTACTTAGATAATCTTCATATTCCGGAATATCTGCTCGTTGGCTCTCAAATATATCTTCATAAAATTCACCTTCCAGATCTGCTTGTTTCTCTATTTCCGCCAAATCCGTTTTCTCTATCTTCGGCACCTCTTCCGGCATCCCTTTGGCTGCCTTTGCATCTCGAATTCCCTTTACGGTATTCTTAACTGCTCCAGCCAGACACACCACATCTGCCGTCGTGGTACTGATTGCCAAAGCCTTATTATATGCCTCCTCTCCCATAAGGTCTTTGAGCGGATTTATGGCATCTGTGTACTTCAATCCCTGAACAGAAATTGATACATCCTGCGTTCCCTCAAACAGTTCCGATGTTCCAAACAAAAGGGAAGATCCCCCGCTCGCAAATCCAAGCACTGTAAGCAGTGTTCCTGCTTCACCAATTGCTACCCCTAATGCGCCTGCGCCACTCATTAACGCAAAAGCACCCGTTGCTATCTTCTTCCATCCCTCCTCCCACTTTGCATCCGTGATATATGTCTCGCATGTATCCCTGCTAATCTCAGAAAGACCATTGATTGTCTCTTCATTTTGCATCATATATCCATAGATGCCAAGAATACTGTTATACAGCTCCGGATTATTTGTTATCTGCAAACAGGCTGTATTGTTCGCACCTGCCACAAAGCCATGCGCCCATACATCCTGTATCTGCTGTTCTCTTTCCGCCAGACTCGCACTAATATCCGTCACGCCGTTTATTTTCACGTTCGGCGGTGCTGTAACCGCATTATACCCCTGCGGCATCAGTCCGGTCAAATATGTCAGCGAGCTTTCTGTAAGATTCTGTAATAGCACCAGTTCATTTGCATCAAAGCTCTCCTCCGTATCAAGAAGCGCCTGTCGATACTCCCTCTCTCTGGCTTCAAATTCTTCGATACGGGTAAATGCATTTTCGAAAGATGGCATGGTCACATCTGTGAATCCACACACCCGATAATACATTTCTTTGACAATATCAAGCTCATCATCCATCCACAGATATGAGTTTCGATAAGCATTCAATACCTCACTGATCGTATCTTCATCGATAACGGCATATGCATCCGAATCAAGCAGAGCATACGCACCCTGATACACCATCAGTATCTGCGTAAACGCCATATTTACGGCATCTGCGATTGCCTGTATACTGCTTGCAAATCCGGTTATGTAATTCCGCATAGACACGACAGTTGCCCCGGACTGATTATCAAGCAATGCTGCAAAATGATTCACTGCCGTTGTCACATCCGTTATACTCGCCTGCAGCGCAGCAGCCTCACTTATCACATGGTTTGTAAAACCAAATATATCATAAATATCTGCTGTAAGTCCCATAGTTCCCCCTATTTATTCATATCCTCCGCCGCTTGCGCATCTACGCCCAAAAGTGCTGTATATGCATTCGTTACGCTCTGTGTCACCAACATCATGATGTTTTTCATACTATCAGATAGTTTATCCAACATTTCTAATTGTTCCTATAATGCTTGATAGGATGGAAGACTGGTAACACCTTCCTGTTTATACTCCGTATTGACTTTATGTATATCTCCGATTGCATCTGTAACCTCCTTCATTCCCAACTGCAACGTATCTAAATCAATATGTAAACTTCCCATGATAGCTCCTCCTACAGTTTTTTTCGTAAATCTTTGTTCGCACTTACGAGCGTGTCTATCTCGTTTTGATATGTTCTTATTTGTTGATTCAAGGCTTCTATCTCTCCTTCTAACCATGTTCTTTTTTCCCGCATCTGAGTCTGCATATCTTCTACCTGTGTCTGACAGTTTTCGACATCGGTATCTATATGTCCAAACTCAAGATCCGCATAATTATACTCACTGCCCCACCATTGATGTATTTCTCCCGTATATGTGCAGATTACATGATTATAATAGGTTTGAATTCCTTCTATATTTTGTATAACGGTACTCAGATTTCCAATTGCAGAACGCAGATCATCATACTCATCCTCATACCTTGCGATTAAAGTTCTGACACCGCTCATCTGCACCTCATAGCGCTGGATTGCTCTGCGATTATCCAATATTTCCTGTTGAATCTGCTGCTTTTCTTTAGATTTTTGTGCCATATTCCACCTCTATCCTTTCTGCACAACCCGAACTCTCTCGATCTTATCGCCTTGTATCACATACGCATCATTTACATCCAGTTCTTTCTTGAATGTACGGGCAACTCCCATCGATATATCTGTCACTTTAATGTTCTTAATATTCTCAAATATAATAAATGATTTTGTATCACGCACCTGCTTCAAGAGCTCGCCTGCCGAGAAGGAAATCATAGCATTTTCAACATCCGTCAACAGGAAACATCCTTTTGCTGACTTAAATGCCATACTTATCTGCCTGTATAGATCTACCATCGCTTTGTCCGTACCGATCTGCTTCATTATCTCTGGTGAATTGACTACGATTATCTGCAGACTCGCTGGTGTTTCCTGTTTCTGAAGCTTCTGCCACGCTATATTCAACAGCTCCGCTGCACCCTCTGTTGTCTGCGTATATCCACTCACATCTGACTCAAACCTCCTATACTCACCTGCTGTATCATCCATGAGATACACATCCACAGGTGCCTTGTCCTGATTCCTGAGAGCCCTGTCAAGCAAATACTCTACATATTGGTGTTTGCTGCTGTCTTTTGCTCCAACAAAAGCCAGCAGCGGTGTCTGCCCCAGATCCAATGTCCGTCTGCCTATCGTCTCAAACTCCATGCCGAGCGGAATTTCATATGATTTATAGCTTGTTCCAAACTGCTTCGCCATATATGCTTCCGTTACCTTCTGTGGTATCTCCGGAATCCCCGGTACATACATATCACCGTACTGATCATGAATCTGATCAATAAACGCCTTCATAAGCGTAATCTTCTCAAACTCTTTTTCTGCTGCAAAAGCCAGATAATACTGTATCTCATAATACATTTTATCTGCCTCAATAAGTCCTCTTCCCGCGATATCATGCAGCTTCTTGCGGCATGCCTCAAAGACCACGCCATAATCGCTGGAATCATTGCAATACAAAGCAGTTCTCTTCGAAAAGTTTGATAACAGCTTGAATCCGGCTCCTCCTGCCTGACCGGCGGTCACGACAAAAGAGATACCTGCTGCCACGCTCTCTCTGCTGATACTTATAATCTGATCCTCATAGTCCGGATAATACCCCCGAAATGCAACCCAGTTATCCAGAAAGATCACTATCTGTGGCAGCTCCGTCTGTCCGGATTCCCGATATGCACTATACGAACTTAACCCAAGCTGGGAAAAATACTTTTTTCGCACCTGCACAGTTTCCTGCATCATCTTCAGGAATCCTTTGAGACGTTGTTCATCTGTAGACGTAATAACTCCTCCAACATGATTCAATGTCTCAAAATTACGAAGAATCATAGATGCAAAATCCAGAATATACATCTGGACATCCTTTGGAGAATAACGCATTGCCAGCCCACAGATCATTGTCTGTAACAGATTCGTCTTTCCAGACTGCGCAGATCCCAATATATAGAAATTATTCTGCGAGATGTTCCACGTTTCCACATACTGCCGCTGTCTTGACGGATCATCCACCACGCCCACAGGAACAACAATATCGGTTCCCGTGTAAGAAAAGCCATCCAACGTAAATGGCAATTTCTCCGGTAAAGCAGGAAGGCAGATGTTCGGTAATCTGGATATTCCCTTTTTCTCACAAAATTCATTCACATAATTAACGATTGCTTTCAACTGCGTCTCGCCTGCATCGTCCTCGTTTGGCTTTTGCTCATATATCACAGATCTTTTTCCCGACAATGCAACACTTGTCAACGCAAACTTCTTCTGTGCAGATATCCCATCTGTTTTTGCAGTAACTCCGCTATATGCTGACTGGAACAACTGAAAAATCTCATTATTTCCCACCTGCAGATATGCCCTGCCCGGTTCCTTGATTTCTGCCGCCAATGGTGATTTCAATACTTCATTACTATCATTCTTGTTCTGCACTTTGAGACACAGTTTGAATTTCGAATTACTCCATATCTGATCACTTACTACGCCCGAAGGCTTCTGTGTTGCAAGAATCAGATGTACACCCAGACTTCGTCCGATTCGTGCAGCTGATATCAGTTCTTTCATAAATTCCGGCTGTTCACTCTTCAACTCGGCAAACTCATCTACAATCAAAATCAGATGTGGAAGAGGGATTTCTGCCTTTCCATCTTTATATGCCTTAATATAATCATCAATATGATTTACCTCTAATTTTGCAAAAAGCTCCTGCCGCTTGACAAGCTCTGCCTTGATTGATAACAGCGACCGCTCAATTTCATTACCATCTATATTGGTGATTGCACCATTCAGATGTGGCAGATCCTTAAACTGATTTACCATTCCTCCTCCCTTAAAATCGATGATGATAAACCCAACCTCATATGGATGAAACAAGGTCGCCATGGATAAAATATATGTCTGCAGGATCTCAGATTTTCCCGATCCGGTAGTTCCTGCTACCAACCCATGCGGTCCATGATACTTCTCATGCAGATCCAAATATACGATTTCATCCCCGCTCTTAACTCCAATCGGAGCCGCCATTGTCTTGTATATTTTCGAGTTTGACCAGCGGCTTTCCAGATCCAGATCATACGGACTCATAATATGTAACAGCTGAAATAATGTTATGTTTTTTGTCAGTGTATTTTCCAGATTCACCTCATCGACATACACACATGCCAGTTTCTTTGCCGCGATCTCCGCGCGTTCACGTGACACATATTCATATTCAAACGTCTGTATCTGATCCCCATTGTCCGTATCCTGAATATATCCTTTGTAGAAGTCTTCCTCCAGAAAGATCCTGCTTGTACACGCAGGATTCAGGAACTCCTCATACTCCTCAAAAAACACAAAATGAAAGCCGAGATCTTTTGCTTTCTCTATGTAACCGGACACCGGATGATTGCGAAGCATAGCTGACCGGAATACCAGCACAACATACTCCTGCATCTGTTCCGTCACTCCACCCATTGATTCTCGACGGGAAAGTTCAGAATACAGAAATTCCAACGTGCTTTTTGCACTTTCGCCATCATACATAAAATTGCGCAATTTATTTTGCTCATTGTAGGTGATTGGCAGCCATCTCGCCCATGAGAACAAGGGAACATCTACTTTATCCATAATCAAAAACAGCTTGATATCCTTATAAAAATGCGAAGCTGCAAATCCTATGATCAGATTTTTCTCCATCTGATACAACTTTGTCCGGCTTCCAATGAAACCAACCGCATTCGCGGTCTTCAGGTCGAGGCATACCGGCATCGCATCAATAAACTCATATTTATCATGCATGGTTTTCGGAAAATCCTTCAGCGTATCTTCCGTGTCCACATACTCTTCTTTTTTATAATCAACCGGACAGCACGACCGCACAACACCCTTTCCGAGACAGACCTTGAGAAAGTCTTCATCCTCGCGTTTTCTTTCAAAAAGCCGATTGTCAAAATTCTCAATAAACGTCATATAATTGTTCAGCGATGGATTCATATACTCTGCGACCGTTTTCTCCCGCTCCCGCAAATGTATAATCTCATCCTCCCGATTCGTCAGATATTCCAGATATATCTTTTTTCTTCGTTCTTCTTTTTCCTGTCTTTTATTTCGTTCCTTTACAAAATTCAAGACTGTAACAGTTGTACTCACTGACATTGTTGCCGCAAAATAGATGACATACATGCCTCCACCGCCCATCATTCCGCGGAGTCCAACCATCATCAACATATTTACCAGCATCGGCATAACAGACATCAAAAAGTTCTGCTGTTCCGACTCGTCCTTGTTGTTCGGCTCCAGCACTTCAATCGTCTGATCCGGCATCGAGAACTGCTGTCGGACATTTTTTATAAACTTCGGATATTCATAATGATTTTTCTGATACTGAACAATCTCCACTTTTCTCTTCGTTATAAGCTTTGCTTTTCTCGTTGTATATATCATTCCGTCACAGATACAGAACGAATATCCCTTGATCGACAAAAACTCTCCATCCCGCACATGACAGGTATTGGCGCGTGGCATAAATCCATTTACCTCAATACCAATTGTGTTCGAGACAAATTCCGCATCGTATCCATCGATTACTTTATACAGTTTTACACAATCTTCATGTGTGTAGGGATCATCGATTCGAATTGTGCACTCTACTTGTCCACCAATAGAAAATTCAGAAATATTTTTGCAGTCAATCTGAAGATCGTAATCATCACCGACTGCATCGAAACATGCGAGAAAATCAATGCTGAATACCTCCGTTCCGGTATAATCATAGCACAGAGATAAATGATCGCCTGTCTCCAGCTTTCTCACATATTCTTTCAGATTGAAATCTTTGGTCAGATATACGGTATCATTACAACTGATAATATATTCCCCATCTGCCTGCCGATCAATTCGAAAAATAAAGCCTGTCATAAAGCGATCTTTTCGAAACGCAATCTGACATGCTTTATCTGTTCCTATCGTAATACTTCCGGCAAATGAATCATCAAAATCCACTTCCTTATACATGTTATTTCCATATATCACTAATTTATGTTTCATTTGTACCCCCTGCTTTTATCTGTCAAAATGTATAATCGTACCATTGCGCAATCCGAACGATTCCAGCAACCGGTCTCCACGCAACAGCGTTCTTGGATCTTCCGTACACATATAACATTCCGCCACATTCGACATATCAATCCCAAGATTTAATCCTTTATTTAACCCATAGATCAATTCGTTGGCTGATATATCAAGCGGAATCTCCATATCCAGCCATGTATTTCTTTTTTTATGATGAAATTCCACAATCACTGTATTTTCCATATTCAACACTCCCCTTATTTGGAACATCTATTCCATGCACAATATAGTTCTGTCAAACAACTGTGAATTTTTCGTCATTTCCAGATCAAGCGGCGCATTATACTCTTCGATAAATTCACTGAACTCATATTTCTGCAGAAGCTGTGCGCCAGAGAGAAAATCCGGTTGATTATATTTGTAACGGTTACACAAAATCAAAATATTCCTGTCAAAATCCAGCATATTGGAAAGCAACGCTTCCAGCTTTCCTACCGCGATCTTATCCTGCGTTGTCAAGAGTACTTTCCAATCACAATTCTTCAGGAAAACCAGTTTGTCTGCCTCCAGCTCGGAAGATAACTCCACTACAATATAGTCATAGATATTTTTGTCTCGCAGATAATCTACAATCTGGGAATATACGGAAAACTTCATCTGATAAGAAACCGGAAGATTCTTGAATGACGGCAAAAAATCAAACCCTTCATTTTTGATTTCGTCCTGTATGATTTTTAATGCATTTTTTATATTGATGGAACACTGATAACAAAACGCGGTTCCAAGCACGCTTGCATCATCTATATAATATGTAAAATCCTGATATGGAACGGTACTGATATAGATTACACGTTTCCCTTTTTTCATCAGTTTATGCGCAAGCGTCAATGCAGTAATTGTCTTTCCCGTTCCCCCGGATGCTGAGAACACGCCAACTACCTTTGTCCCCTTTTCCGACTCCGCCTCTGTGATCAGCCCAGAATCGATCTTCTCCAGCATACGTTTTACACTGTAATACTTATATATGTAGGCAGGATTCTCTGCATCCATCTCTTCTTCTGTCAAATAGTAAATGCTTGTCTTCGAAAAAGCCTCTGGATGCGGTAACATAATCCCATAAGGAAGTATCAGAACGTCAATCTTCTTCGGTCGCTCCAGAAACGCTTCCAGACAGCCTGCATCTGTTATAAATTCAATGCTTGCCCGTTCCTCTGTAAGCTTTGCAAGCTTAAACTCAATCGTTGCCACGTATTCCTCGTCGAATGCCGCGAATACAATACTTTTCTTTATCATATCTGCCCCCTGTTATGACACTGTGATCTTAAATTCTACATCCGCCAAAACCAGACTGTCTCCATCTTTCAGGTAATATTTCTGATCTGGTTCCAACGTATAGCCGTTGACGCTCGTTCCATTTGTACTCTCCAAATCCTGAATCATATAACTGCCATTTTCCCTGACAATCCTACAATGATTTCGACTGACTTTCGTGGAATTTGCAATCGTTCCGTCTGCTTCCTTTGATTTTCCTATGAGGAATTCCGGCTTATCAACAATAAATATCAGATTTCCTTCGGATCCGTTATGTTCTAATAGTAACGTTTTTTCTGAATCTGTATTCTCCATCGCATGTTCAACTGCCTGAATTCCGAAGTCATAAGAGATAAGTGCATGCAATACCTCTGCATCTGTCTTCGTCTGATCCATTACCACATAATACAGTTCCGTCTGTCTGTCAGGCATATTTACAAAAATCTGATTGAAGATCATGAGCATTGTATTCCGAAATAAATAACTCCATGTGCATGCATCATGCAGATCACATTCATAATTAATAGGGAGAATGACTGCCTTGATTTCTTTATTTTTTCCGTCGTAATATAGCCGTTCAAACTTTATGTCTACAGCCTTCATCTCCAGGAAATCATTGTCATCCATTCTCTTTAACATCTGCAAAAAATGAATGCATGCTGTCACAAGTTCTGCGCTGCTGATTTCTCCCATCGCTTCCGTGAACCGACGGTATCCCTCTACACCATACAACAACTGTACTTTCTGATTATGTAGTACCTGTACCATCGGAATGTGATGTTCTTCCAATTTATTTACAACCTTCATCCCGAGCATAAATAACGCATCCTGCGCTTCAAATGTATACGCGAGATGATCTGCATAACAACTGACTATCATCTTTTTACTGTTTACCCCTTGTACTCAAATTCTTCTTCCGCCAGACGAATGATATTACCAGGATCCAGCTTCATATAACGCCCCGGCATAACTCGTATGTCGTTCACATATGTTCCATTTGTCGTATCCAGATCCTGAATATAATATCCATCTTCAAACTTCATAATACACGCGTGTTTTCGACTGATACTATGGCTGCGCGTAATACAGTAATCGACAGAATCTGCGGCGGATCCGATAATGTAACTGTTCTGGTTCACCACAAACGTCTCGCCTGTTTTATACCGGACGATCGTTGGGTATCGAACCGCTGTATCGTTGAGCGGCTGACCGTGCTCGTCCATATCTATACCTAACACACTTGTTTCTCCTATCTCCTCCGGTGAAGACTGACCTGCCTCCTGCAGGCTTCTGTTCAAAGGAAGATTCTCATGATTTGTTACAAATCCCGGCGTAATCCTTCCACTGATTTTCAACGCTTCCTTGGCCAATACCGCCTGATTCCCCTGTTCCTCTGATAATTTCTTACATCTTTTACACTGCACAGCCAACAAAATCGCCAACGTGACAACGGCGATAAAAAGTACGCCACATGCGATGGTTGCTATAATGATCACCGTCTTTACCGGCAATTCCGCTTTCTTCAGATTATCTATACTGTCCTGCAGCGTGACAGTCGCCGCATCTACCGCATCCTGTGTATAGTTATCAACCTCCTGCGCCTGTACCTTCTGGTACAACTCTGTCGCCTGATTATAAGCGTCTTCACATACCTTCCATGATTCAGGTGCATATTTATCTGCATCTAATCCCTCGTATGCCGCGATCACCTCTTCCAGTTTGGATGTGTCTACAACTATCTCCGGATTATACTGAATCCCAAGGACAGTCAGCACATCGATTACCTCGTCGATCTGAAGTGCATATGTCTCCTCCGGATTTCCCTTGTTTATCGTGCTTACAATACCAATTGCTTCCCCTTCTTCATTTAACAGGGGAAATCCTCTGGTTATCGGCTGGCTTGCGGTGTATCTGTAATAATGCGCATCATTGATTTCCGACCAGTCCTCAATCGTACAGTCTATCTGCTGCATATCCGCATCATATGCATGTACAACCTGTCCTTTCTTTGTCTTCGTACTATCCTCGCACAATCGAATCCCCATGCAGGATGCAATCTTTGTCGATGGCTGCAATATTGCAAAATTAAGTCCTTCACTGCTATTTACTATGGATAATTCCACAATCACATCATTTTTCAACACAAGCTCGATCACAGTATTCACCTTGTCAGGTGTCACCCCATGTGCCGCAGCCACCGCATTTTTCTCTTCTTCATTCAATATCACAGTATCGCAACAGGATATAAGATATGTACTTTCATCATCCCCTATAAAAAATGCATACCCGGTTTTAATCACATCCTTCGCGCCGCTATCCGCACAATACATCAGCCGAATTGATGCAATCCCCTTCTTCTCATCATACTTACCTGGTGCTTCTACATTCACGGCATCCGTGGCAGTTGCCTCTGCTCCCACGGGCTCTCCTTCCGGCATCTCCGCTGCCCGTACATTCCCCTGAAGCAACACGCAGACCAGAAGTATACTAATGAATGTGAAAATCGACCTTCTTCCTTTATATATGCTATGCTTTTTGTAATGTGTCATTTATGTTCTCCTTTTCATATCATTATCAGTCGAACCCTATTCCATCCTTATTGATACTCGATCGCCTGCTGTGTCTCTCCAGTATGCCGGTTCCAGATCACTCGCTTATCGACAGCTTCTTTCTCCTTTTTTTGTCCCAGATCATAGATAATATAATCATCACTGACAACGAGCGATTTTATCACCGTATCTGCCCCCGCATCAATCGTAATCAGTTCGCCTTCCTGCTTTTCATCCAGCGAATAATATTTTATGCAGATAGAATCATCCACCTTCTGTGCGTAGAACATGACTCTTTTGTAAACATTCAGGCAATACACACTTCCTGCAATACATACTTTTTCCTCCGCATCTTCATCATAGACACGTAAATCATGTAGATATACAAAATCACTGCCATATAACATATTGCTTTCAAAATAGACACCGATTGGTTCTTCCTTCTCCGTTCCGTAGATAACATTCTCAAAAAAGCAGATCAACTGATTTCTTCTGACCGCTTCATAAGAACATCGCACATTCACTAGATGCCGCATACGTCCAACCTCTATCGGCTGGCTCCAGTCCCATGTATCCATATCAAGATAATAGTATTCTGTCTGTTTTTGAAGCACCAGATAATGATCCCGGATACCAAATATCACGTAACTGCCATATCCACCCACATTCTCATAGATCACCTGTGCCTCAGTGCCTTCTTTATTGATGCGGTAAATCCGGTTTTCAATCTGGATATAGAAATATCCCTCATAATAGTACAGTTTGGAACCGATACCATAATAGATCGCATCTCCTTCATCAAATGTATAAAATTCCTCATATGTACCATCCGGAGACAACCGGTAAATCACATTGTTTCCGCACTTCTCCAGCTCATCTACCTTGTCATAGTTTCCAAGCTTCACCCGGCTCTTATAGAAATACACATAACCGTCTACAACCAGCGCGTCGTTGGCATAATTACCGCTTTGCTGGTCAATCCCTGGATCAACCTCTGAAAATGGATTCTCAAAAAACCGGTTCTTCGCCTTTGGTTCCGAACGCTTCTTATCATACACCCTGCTACCGACGACAATTACGCAGGCGAGGAGTATCACTGCAAATAAAACTATCTTTTCTTTCCGAATTAGAGACATTTTGTCCTCCCTTCGACATTATTCATCCACGGTCACCCACATTGCAGACCTCACGCCGTTATAAGAATCCGGATAGTCCTGATCCCATTTTCCCTCGTATCCAATCACCAAAATGTTGTAATCCTTCATACCCGTTGACCGCAGCATCCACGGTAACCGCTCCGTACCATCAGCCAGATGCCGGGAATATGGATACATCGCCGGAAGCTCCTCGATTACAATATCTGTAAATATCGCCTTCCGCTTCTGTAATACTGCTCTCGATGGTCTTCGCCCAAGGACAGATGCATCCGTTAAGCGATTTCCATAATATTGCTCTGCTTCCTTCCAGCTCAGCAGGAATATCTTATCCTTTGTATCCGGTCTGCTCTCCCGTACCTGTACATCCACGGATGGATCCACATGCGCAGCAAACCCCACCGTAGACGGATTCTCCAACGTTGTCTCCCGGATACTTGCCTGTTCCGTCTCGTCAAACGCCTCTGCATAAAACTCCTGATTCAACCACGACCGTATCTGCGAATCCTCCCATATTACACATTTATGATTATCCGAAAATCTCTGATAGGCAATCACATCATGCGATATAAGCAGCACTGCATCCCCATCTTTATCCAGCACATCCCAGCAGATCGGATCTTCTGTCTCCGGATCTCCATCCTGTTCGTAGGTTCCCATCTGCACGATGTCACCGATTTCTGCATCTTTGAGTGCTACCGTCTCCAATGCTTCTGTTGTGGCAGATACCTCTGTCGTATCCGTTTCTGTGTCTTCCCCCGTGCTTTTTGTACAGCCACAAAATATTAGCAGGCAAAGACATAACAATAAAAAATATATATTTCTCGAACTAACCCTTCTCATTTTTCTCCATTTCTTTCAGCTTTCCTTTTTCCATCATGTAATCTATTATTACATCACTGTTATTTTCAAACGCCCTGCAAAGCTCCATCAACTCTTCATCACTAAAATCGGATAAATAGATTCCTTCCCCAGCCTCTTTATCTTCTATCATTTCTCCATTCTCAATTTTTAATTTACCCTTTCCAAGCCATGCCATCATATTAACGATATCATCAAACTGTATTCCTTTCTCAGATACCTGTGCAGCTGCCAGCTCGCAGTCCTTATGAAATTCATCAAGTATTTTAGAATTCCGCCCCGTATTACAAAACGAATCGTATTCTTCTAGCAACGAATCGACGCCCGTGTAATCAATCGCATATTCCGGCACAAATAACCGAATCTCCAGAATTCTCGCATAAATTAAATACCGATCCACAGGCATGCTCCTCCAATCTATGCCATCCAGATCGAAATCGAAAGAAAATAAATCCAGAGTTCCTTCAATTGACAGATCGTGTTGATAATTCCAGTTTGCATCCAGCATTTCCGATATTTGCTCACGATACATCTGCCGCCTTTTATCTACAGTTTTTGTGATTATCATACCTATCACAAAAACTGCTGCTACAATGGTAAGCACTTTTATACATATTCTTTTCTTTCCCATAAAATCTCCTCGTCTGTTGGAACACCCCGCCATTTAATCACGCATCCAGTCTAATAGAATTTCACTATTCTCCTCAAATTTTTTGCACAATTCCAGCCATTCATCATCACCAATATCCATGTCGTAAATTTCATCTCCCAAATCTTTAATTTCAACAACATTTCCGTTCTCAATTTTCAGGGCACCTATTCCCATCCGCCTCACATAAAAAGGTATATCGCTGGGATTAATTCCCGGCGCACCACTTGATGCATACTCACAAGCCATGTTAAATTCATCCAGCATTTCCGATTTCTGCCCCGTCTCACAAAACGCTTCGTATTCCTGTAGCAGTTGATCCACGTCCGAATACTCCATTTCTTTATATTTGGTTGTAAATAACCGAATCTCCAGAATTTGCGTATAGATTGACTTTTTATCTATATACATCCCCTTTGGATATTCTATTCCATCCCAACTGTATTTAGCTTCTCCTGTAATCGACAGTGCTTTTCGATACCACCCATTTAGATTGACCATTTCCATTACCCGATCCAAGTACTCTTCTTCCACTTGTTCTCGTATCCTTCTATCAACCGCTACTGCGGTCACACCGCCGATCAGGGCAACGATTACGATCGCTACCAGCCATCTTATAGCTTTTCGTCTTTTACCCATGAATACCCTCCCATTTTCACATGCTGAAATATAGTTTTTGCACAAAAAAGTTTTTTCTCACAACTTAATACAGAATTGTAATTGCTTCTTGCAATTGTCCCTTGCTAGCATCTTCTATACTTATATCGTATTCATCCCGCAAATAATCTGATATTTCTAATTCAAACTTATCTCTTGCTACAACTCTTCCATTAATAGTTTGATTTTTTCCAGATGCTATTGAGTTACATAAACGATCTATGTTGTCCGTTCCTTCTGTTTCTTCTTTTCCACTCGTAAAATTATTGTAATCTTGAAGGATGCTTTCTTTGTCTATCGAATCCTTACCCTCATGCGTCAAATTATAATATGCTATACTAATTTCTAACTTTGGTTCATTGATTTTTTCATTTATCGAAATTATCATGTTACTTCCACAGCAAGCTGTCTGCCCCCCAGCATTCATTTTTTCTAAATAATCTCGATGTCTTTTATAGATACTCTCTGCTTCCTTTTCCATATTTTTCTTTTTAGTATCTCCATATATATTAGTGTAAGGGCTCAGATTTTTATATGCTGTAACAGCCACCATTCCACTCGGTCCACTACTTTTTATTACGGCTAACAGTCTATTTTCTATTCTTTTTTGTGTATTAGAAGTTAATTTATCTACAAGTGCATTTTCTACTCTTGTAATTTCATTTTCTGTCTTTTGCTGCTCACTCACGTAATATTGTATATTATCATTAGCTTGTGTGATATAAATATTGTGTCTGGTATCATCATATGTCCCTCCTGTATAAAGAGGTTTCAAATGATAATCAAACTCCTCTGCATCATTCTGTATCGTATCTACCACTATTCTGTTTGGTTCTTCCAGTTCTTCATACACTTGCAATCCAAAATTCACTGGATGAAATTCTCCATTCTCATCTATATCTTCTGTATTAGTTAAATATAAAGTTCGATAATAAAAATTTGTCGATGTTAAGATTGCATTTAAATTTGCATAACCTTTTAATGAATCATCAAAATATCTGAATTCTGCCGCCTTTGATTGATAATGCCTGTCATATTCCGCAACAATATAATCAAATATATCATTTGAATTATATGTCATATACGAATAGAACATTGAAGAAGTGTCTGCCTCTTCCTTTGTATAGCATCCTGATAAAATCATACTTACTCTGTCATAATTGACTGTGGAGTATCCTTTACTCTCATCTACAGTCACGCATGAATCCAAATACATTAAAATAGCATCCATCTCCCAGTCTTTTACTTCACTTGGATCCTTTTTTAAAAACTCATATAGATTATTAATTTGTGTCGAATGCTCATCAAATGGCTCCACTGCATTAATACTATCAAAAAATTCCTTTAATAACCCTCCACCAATAGAATCCATTTTTCCAGCAAATGCATCACTAGATCCAAAAATAGAATCTTCAAAACTCGAATGAAATCTACTATAGTTATACCGTACAGAAGTTGCTCCTTTCCCAAGTGAGGAAACACTGATGCTTTCCGCCAAATCTCGAAGCGTATTGATATACACATCAGCAGTTATTGTCTTCTCATCATTTACGTTTATTGCTTTTTCATCGTCATGGTTTCTGGCATCAGTGAAAATAGCATCTAATTTTGATATCATGCTACTTTGTTCTGAAACAGAATTTCTAGTTTGTATTTTCATATTTTCTGCATATGCTTCAAGATCTGAAAAATTCACCACACAATCTTGTCCCAAAATTTCAACGGTTGCTGTTAGTTCTGATTCAAATGTATAATTATGTGACGAATATATTACCTGATCACTCAGACTATCTTTTATTGCATCATGCATTTCTTCTTGTACTATTTCTGTAAAATCTCTTATCATTTTTTTACCTTTACTAATTCATCTGTTCTGACATAGAGTCATCCATATCTGAATATAAATATTTTGCGACTTGTAACATATCTGCAGCATTATTACAGATACCCAATATCAATCCATATATTTCTTTATATGTATCCATTGCATTTATCAATTCTTTTGCACATGCACTATTGCTTATTGAAAAGTTTGATTTTAGTCTTCCTATTGCCACATATATTTCCTCCGGCTTAGAAGATATATTATGTAATTGCATTATTGCCTCATTAATAACACTGTAACTTACCTTTAAACTTGCCATAAAATTCTTCCCCCTTAATCAATAAATACTTTGGTCAATCTCGTCAATCTCTGCTATAAACTCCTCCGCCATTCTTTGCATTGCATTTGTAATATATTGCATTTGTCCCTGCATCATTTCCAACGAACTTATATATGCAGACAAATTATCATGAAAATTACCTTCTGTAACACCAGTTTCACACACTATTCTTAATTGATTAATAATAGATGAATATGCATTTTCCATAGATTGTGTTAAATATCCAATTGCTTCTGAATAACTCTTAAATTCTTCATCACTGATTATTAGATCCTGCATGTTTTCCTTCCTTTGCTTCAATCGTTGCAATTTCCTTTTTACTTGCATAAATAGCTGATTTATAATGAACATTTTCCATTTGTAATTCCTGAAGTTCTTCCGTAAGTCTCTGAATATTTACATTTATTAGATAATTTATATTCTCAAATTGATTGGTATAATAATCTCGGTTTGCCTTGCCACATATATCCAAAGATTTTGTTATTATACTTTTAGCTGCCCGCCCCTGAACTAGTTCTGTCTCTTATACACATCTCCGAGCCCACGAGACATGCGCAGA
>ENA-OWXQ01000567-OWXQ01000567.1-human-gut-metagenome-genome-assembly--contig:-NODE-567-length-18121-cov-7.48395_pt1 | contig 18121 bp, 10 predicted proteins | sample MGYA00249246_ERZ652059 | MGnify/ENA primary metagenome ERZ652059 (study PRJEB26925, sample SAMN05827064) | human gut metagenome | biome: ENVO:2100002; feature: ENVO:00000062; material: ENVO:00002003...
TCGTCGGCAGCGTCAGATGTGTATAAGAGACAGATTTAATACTGTATGAAATGAAAACAAGAACCAGAACGAAAATGCTGTTGCTCTTAGGAGTTCTTTTATTTGGCTTCACTGTTTCGGCATGGTCACAAAAAGTTTCTTTGAATTTTAATAATGAGAAGGTAGAAAAAATACTGTCTTCTATAAAAGCACAAACAGGAATGGGGTTGGTATTCAGCGATCAGTTGATCGATGTGAATCGCAAAATTTCTATTCAAGTGAAAGATGCCAGTCTGGATGAAGCATTGTCTAAACTGTTGGCAGGAACGAAGGTAACTTTTGAAATAAAAAACAATAAGATTTATTTTATTGAAAAAAAAGCGGACCAACAGTCCGGTTCCCGAAAGAAAAAAGTATCCGGAGTGGTGAAGGATGCTACAGGCGAACCGATTATTGGTGCGAATGTCGTGGAAAAAGGAGTCGGTACCAATGGGGTGATAACAAATCTGGATGGGGAATTCACACTGGAAGTTCCGGAAAATGCTTCTTTGATTATCAGTTATATCGGTTATCTCCAACAAGATGTGTCGACAAAAGGAAAAGATGCGTTTAACATCATCATGAAGGAAGATACGAAGACCCTGGATGAGGTGGTTGTAGTAGGATATGGGGTTCAAAAGAAAGTAAACTTAACGGGAGCTGTCGCTGCTGTCGATTCCAAGTCGTTGCAGAATCGTCCGGTAACAAACGTTTCGAATGCGATTCAGGGACTTTTGCCCGGAGTAACGGTTATCTCCGGGACGGGGCAGCCGGGAAATGATAATACAACCATACGGGTACGCGGTGTCGGGACTCTGAATAATTCTAATCCGATGTATGTGGTAGACGGTTTGCCGGTATCCAGCATAAATGAAGTGGATCCCAGCGATATCGAGAACATCTCGGTACTGAAAGATGCTTCTTCAGCTGCTATCTATGGTTCGCGTGCGGCAAATGGAGTAATCTTGATTACTACTAAAAAAGGAGGAGATAAAGCTCCCACGCTTCGTTATGATGGCTATGTGGGGTGGCAGAAACCTACGGCTCTTCCCGAATATCTGCACTCGTGGGAATATGCGAAGTTGTATAACAAAGCTATGGTTAACGAAGGAAAGAATCCGATCTATACAGATGAAGAGATCGAAAAGTTCAGAAATGGTTCGGATCCTGACAATTATCCGGATACAGACTGGCAGGGATTATTTTATAAGACCGGTTTGCAGCATAGCCACCGCGCTGAAATTTCAGGTGGTACGGATAAAATGACCTATATGTTTTCTGCTGGTTACTTGGGACAGGACGGTATTATAGATATTGCTAAATATGACCGTTATTCGGTGCGAGGCAATATGAATGCCAAGATGGGCAAGTTCACGGCAGGTATGAATCTTTCTTTTACTTATGGGGAGGCACAAGAACCGGTGAGTGGTTTTACCGGTGAAATGTCTAACATCTTTTCGCAGATCAATCAGATAGCTCCTTTCATTCCTTATAAATATTCAAATGGATATTATGGATATGCCAATGATGGTAATCCACTTGCATTTATTGAAGAAGGTAATTTACGTACTACCAAACAGCATATTACCAGAGCCATCGGAAATGTAAGTTATGAACCGATTAAAGGGTTGAAAATTCAGGAAATCGTGGGTTACGAATATAAATCGATTTCTGATGAAAAATTCATTAAGGATATTCAATATTATAACTGGAAAACAGGTGAGCCTACAAAGTATCAGGGACCTAACAATCAAACTGATGAACGTAAAAATGGTCTGAAACTGAACTTACAGACTTTGGTCAGCTATAACAATACGTTTGGAAAACATACTGTAGGTGCATTGGCAGGATACGAACAGGAATATTACCGTGAAGACTGGACAAAAGGATATCGGAAAAACTTTCTGAACAATGATCTTTGGGAGTTGAATGCCGGTTCACCTGATGGTCAGACTGCAGATGGTTCGGCTAATGAATATGCTTTGCGTTCATTCTTCGGACGCTTGACTTACGACTATGATAATCGTTATTTGGTTGAGGCAAATATCCGTCGTGACGGAACTTCACGTATCTTTAAGGACTCACGTTGGGGAGTATTCCCATCTTTCTCTGGTGCATGGCGAATTATTAATGAGCCTTTCATGGAAGGAACCCGTAATGTGTTGTCAGATCTTAAGCTGAGAGGCGGCTGGGGAGTTTTGGGTAATCAGGCTATTTCTTACTATTCTTACCAATCTGTACTTGATCAGGCTAATTATTCGTTTGGCGGAACTGTTGTACAGGGGGTAGCACCGGTCGATGGAGCTAACCGCGATTTGATCTGGGAGACTACCGAGACTTTGAACTTTGGACTTGACATGGGGTTTCTGGGCAATCAATATACTTTATCTATCGAAGGATACCGCAAATTGACGTATGATATTCTGATGAAATTACCCGTAAGTACCTTATATGGTTTAAATGCACCTTATCAAAATGCAGGTAAAGTAAAGAATACCGGTTTGGAGATAACGGCAGGTTATAAATTGAATACTCATGGCTGGAATTTCCAGGTATCGGCAAATGCCGCATATAATAAGAATGAAGTGATGGACCTGAAGAATGGTGGTGCACGCATTTGGAGTGGTAAATATTTCAACCAGGAAGGATATGCCATCAACTCTATCGGAGGATACATTGCCGAGGGACTTTTTAAAACTGAAGAAGAGGTTGCTAATAGCGCAACGATTCCCGGCACTGATACAGCACCGGGCGACATCAAGTACCGTGATATTAATAACGATGGAAAAATCGATGGAGAAGACCGTGTCTACATTGGTAACACCATGCCTAAGTGGACATTTGGCTTGAATCTGTTTGCCGAATGGAAAGGACTCGATGCTACTTTTCTGTTCCAGGGAGCAGCTGATGTGCAAGGCTATCTTGCAGGTCCGGGTGTAGTAGGTGAAATGATTGGAGCTAAGGGAAAGCCTTCTTATATGTATCGTGATTGTTGGGATGCTGAAACCAATCCGAATGGTAAGTTTCCGAGAGCATTCTCTTCTTATCGCCAGAACAACAGTATTTATAATCCCTCTTCTTTCTGGATTGTCAACTCTTCATATTTACGTTTGAAGAACTTCCAGTTGGGATATACACTTCCAAAAGAGTGGTGTAATATGATGGGAATTTCACGAATCAGAGTTTATTATAGCGGGCAGAATCTGCTTACCTTTACCAAATTTGATAAAGGGTTCGATCCGGAATCACCCGAAGGAGGAAGCTCTTATCCTCAGGTCAAAACAAATACATTTGGTTTAAACATTACTTTCTGATAGATAATACATATGAAAAAGATAATATATAGTTTGTTGTTTGCCGCTTTGTTCTCGGCATGTAGTACCGATTTTCTAGATCGGAATCCTTTGGACAAACCTTCAAACGAAGCCTTTTGGAGAACTGAAAAAGATGCCATGGCCGCAGCTACAGGGTGTTATAATGGTTGGTTTTCTATGGATGAAGTGATTTATGCCGACTGTGCGTCGGATAATGCTTATAATCCTTTTACTTGGGAAGGCTGGGCGGTACAGGCTGCAGGTACAGCGATCCCGACCGATCCGGGTTATAGCTATATGGGGTATGGAAACATGGTTCGCTATAATAATTTCCTGGAGAATATCCATCGCCCCGAAATGAATGAAGATTTACGCAAACGCTTGATAGCCGAAGTACGTTTTCTGCGTGCATGGGATTATTTTCAGAAAGTGACGCATTATGGTGATGTGCCCTTGGTAACTTCCGTTCTTGAAATTAAAAACGCCAATTTGCCACGTACTGAGAAAGCGAAAGTGGTTGAGTTTATCTTGAAAGAACTGAAAGAGATCGCTCCGCAACTTCCCGAATCTTACTCCGGAAGTGATGTCGGACGTATAACTCGTGGTGCAGCTTTGACACTGAAAGCTCGTCTGGAACTGTTCGAACATCAGTATGATGATTGTATGGCTACTTGTAGCGAAGTAATGGGATTGGGCTACGAACTGTTTCCTGATTATAAAGGTTTGTTTAAGATTGCGAATGAAAATAATTCGGAAGTTATTCTGGATGTACAATATGTAGAAAGCCTGTACGGTAACTGGGTTTTGGGAGTATTGCCTCCGGCCAGTGTGGGCGGATGGTGTTCTATCAATCCTACTCAATCACTGGTAGATGCTTTTGAGTGTGAAGATGGAAAAACAATCGAAGAGTCTGAGGTATATGATCCGAAAGAACCTTACCTGCACAGAGACCCTCGTTTGGCTGTTACCGTATTAGCTCCGGGAAATCTATACGAAGGAAAACGTTACGACCCAATCGATGTGAAAGATCCGAATGGAGATTATTATGCTCCCTACGGACGTTCTAAAACAGGATATCTAGTTCGTAAATATGTGGACGATTTGTCTGATTATGCAGATATGTGGGATTGTGGTATGAATGCCATTGTTATGCGTTATGCAGAAGTGCTGTTGATGTATGCCGAATGTAAAATAGAGCTGAATCAGATTGATAATTCCGTTTACGATATTTTGGACGACATACGTACCCGTGCTAAAATGCCGGTTGTAGACAGGACCCGATATACCGGTCAGGAGAAATTGCGTGAATTACTCAGAAGAGAAAGACGTGTGGAGCTTGCTATGGAAGGACTTCGGTGGTTCGATATTTGCCGTTGGAAAATCGGTGAACAAGTGTTGAACGGGAAGGTATATGGTTGTTTACTTGGAACGGTCGATCCTGTAACCGGTGCCCTTTCATTGACAAATGAACGAATTTTTGTTGAGAACCGGAAATTTGATCCGGCAAAGCATTATCTGTGGCCTATTCCGCAGACAGTGATTGATGCCACTCCGGCAATTGTACAAAATCCCCATTATTAATTTCTATCTATTTGATATATGGTTAAGGTAACAGAGATGTTTTTCAGGATATTTTTTTTCTGTAGTATGCTTGTATTCTGCTCCTTCCCTGCATTGGCAGGGGAGGCAGAGGCAAGAGTGGTGTTGAACATGAATACCGGTTGGGCTTTTCATCGGGGAGAAGTTGAAAGCGGTGGGCAGCCCGGTTTGGATGATTCCGGTTGGATAGCAGCTATCATCCCTCATATTATGCAATTAGAGAAGAAGCATTGTGGAGGAGATATTATTTATGATGGAGTCGGGTGGTATCGACGTACTTTCAGAGTACCGTCACAATACAAAGACAAACAAATAAAAATTTCGTTTGAAGGAGTCATGAATGCTTGTGAAGTCTATTTGAACGGACAGAAGATTAGTGCTCATCGGGGAGGTTATGTCGGTTTTGTAACAGATATTACTACTCGGATAAACTGGGACCGGGACAATCTGCTGGCAGTTCGGGTTTCTGCCGAATATGATCCACTTACACCTCCTGGAAAACCACAGGCAGGTATGGACTTCTATTACTATAGCGGGATTTATAGAGATGTGGAAATGGTTATCAGTGATCCGTTACATATCACTCATGCTTTAGAAGAGGAAGAGGTAGCTGGAGGAGGCATCTTTGTTACTTATCCGGTAGTCGGAAAAGAAAAAGCCGTGACCCATGTTAAGGCTCATGTCAGAAACGAAGGGAAACGAAAGAGGAAAGCCCAACTTCGTACGCAACTGATAGATAAGAGTGGAAAAATAGTGGCCTGTCAATTGACTCCTTTTCGGTTGTCAGCCGGTGAGGCCATTCATCTGGAGCAAAATCTGGAAATAGTACATCCATCGTTATGGCATCCCTATGATCCAAACTTGTATACGTTGCAAAATGAGATTGTTGAAAACGGTAAGGTTGTAGATTGTCATACTGAATCCATAGGTATACGTACTATTGCTTATACCCGCGACGGAGGTTTCTATATTAATGGCGAATCACTTTATCTGCGTGGAGCCAATCGCCATCAAGCATTTGCACATATAGGAGATGCAGCTGCTAATTCTATGCAAGAAAGAGATGTGATCGATTTGAAGCGGGGCGGATGCAATGCCGTCAGAGCAGCTCATTATCCGCAGGATCCTGCATTTTTGGCTGCTTGTGATAAGTACGGGTTGCTGGTAGTGGAGTGTATCCCCGGATGGCAGTATTTCAAGAACGATTCTACATTCATTTCCCGTCTTTATGAAGTTGGGAAGCAAATGATTCGTCGGGATAGGAATCACCCTTCCGTCATACTATGGGAAACAGCGCTTAATGAAAGCCGCTATCCGGCAGAGATAGCCCGGAATCTATATGCTATAGCACATACCGAATATCCCGGAGATCAGATGTACACTGCCGGCGACTACTTTGGACATGCAGACCGGGTAGACTGTTTCGATGTTTTTTATAAACAGGTATCCCGTTTTCCAAAAGACGGTGATGTGATGAGTAATTATCCGGAGGACCAGATCGCAGTGAAACCTTTGTTTTGTCGTGAGTGGGGTGACGGAGTAGGAGAAAAACCTAGGGTAAGCCTGATGGAAAATGAAGAAGAGCAATTGAAACAGTGCAGAGGGCGTTTTTTGCAACTTAACGGGCATGGATATTTCGACTGGTGCATGCTTGATGCTAATCCCAGAATGGGAGGACATTTTTTGTGGAGTTATAATGATTATGCACGTGGAGCAGAGCAGGAAACCATGTTTTGTGGGATAGTCGATATAAACAGATATCCCAAGTTCAGTTACTATATGATGCAGAGCATGCGTGATAAAGAAATATCCCAACCGGGATTATATGATGGGCCGATGGTATTTATTGCATCACAAAACACTGCTTCACGTTATGTTTCGTCAGTAAATGAGATCACCGTATTTTCCAATTGTGACGAAGTACGCCTTTTCCGTAATCATCATTTGATTGGAAAACAGATGCGTAAGGAGCGTACTCCTCTCTATCGTTCCATTGTAGAAAAAGGTGGGAGTCCCTGTTATGTTTTTAATGCCGGTACTTATGAGGCCGGTGAATTAGTGGCAGAAGGGATAGTAGATGGAAAAGTCGTTGCTACCCACAGTGTACGCACTCCGGAACAACCTCGACAGGTCAAAATCTGGTTGAAGGAAGAGAATATACAACCTGTGGCGGACGGATCGGATATGATTCCTGTCTACTTTAAGGTCTGTGATTCAAATGGTACTCTTGTCAATACATCGGATGTCCGGATACATATTTCCGTATCCGGTGAGGGAAGTCTGATCGGGGATGGAATAGAGCGTATCGGGATTAATCCCCAGTTGGTGGAAGGCGGAGTAGGATATGCGCTGATACGAACGACTTGTCGTCCCGGTAAAATTCATATTTCGGTTACGGCAGACGGACTCCGGGGGGACACCCGGGAAATTGTAACCCGGAGATACGACGGGGTATTTGTACCTGAAGGGTATCACGTTCCCTATTCCGGAGATGAAGAAGAGGGAGTTGTTGTAAAGGCTACTGCCTGGGAAAACGTCATCTGTACAAAAACTCCGTTAAAAGTGGTTCGGGTTGAGGCTACTTCGGAACAGAAACGCTATGAGGCTTCTCATATTACAGATGGAGATGATTTTTCATGGTGGATTGCTGATGATGAATCTCAGCCCCAGATCGTTCTACTTGAATTGGAACGATCTGTGAATGTGTTTGCCAGTCGGATTCGTTTTCAGAAGGATAGTTCTACTTATACCCATAAGGTCGAAATTTCTATCGACGGAAAGAGTTGGGAGACTCTATACGAACGAGAATGTACCGGATGGGATTTTAAGCCTGTGCAGATCGGTAAGGAACTGAAATATATGCGCCTTACCATTGAGAAAAGCTCGGAGGGAGCAGCCGGATTGGCTGAAGTTACATTGTATCAATAAATGAAAAAAGTAATGAATATGAATTATCGAAGTTTGACTCTATCCATTCTGTTAGGAATGATAGTACATTTCGCTGTGGAGGCACAGACCTTGCCGGAGAAGCAATTTTTCCATCCCGACCGGGTGAAATATGATAAAGATTGTTTTACTATCGAAGGAAAGGATATTTTTATACTCAGTGCTGCGTTCCATTACTTCCGTTGCCCGCAGGAATTGTGGCGTGACCGCTTCCGGAAGATAAAAGAAGCCGGATTCAATACTGTGGAAACCTATGTCCCCTGGAATTGGCATGAACGGAATATGCCGAAGAGTGTGGACGACTATTCGCAATGCAATTTTGATGATCTGAAAGCATGGCTGCATATGGCACATGAAGAGTTCGGATTGTATACCATTGTTCGTCCCGGTCCTTTTATTTGTGCCGAGTGGGCCGGTGGTGCTTATCCGCGCTGGCTTGCCAAATTTTGCCCGGACAGCTATGATACCAGTTTCTGGCTTCGGAGCAACCATCCTGAGCACATGAAATGGTCGGAGCATTGGTACAATGCTGTTTGCCGGGTATTTAGTGAGGAACAACTCACTCGTAAGCAACCGGGTGAGAAGGGTATCATAATGGTACAATTGGAGAATGAATACATTTACTTTGATATGGAGTCCGAGAAAAAGGAAGAATTTCTGCGGGTACTTTCGGATGCTTGCATCCGAAATGGCATTGATGTCCCTCTTTTTACTTGTGTGACTCCCGAAGTGCGCGGTTCTCATGATCCGGTGATCAGCCAGCTGTTTGACATGGATAATCAATATGTATGGTGGAATATGCACGAGGCTAAATCGCGTATAGAGAAGTTAAAGGCCGAACAACCCAATGCACCTGCATTTGTGTGCGAGTTGCAAGGTGGCTGGTTCTCTACCGTCGGTGGGCGTCTGAGTGAAGACAGTTATCTGGACGGACGTCATGCTCGGGGGATGGCTTTGATGGCTATGGCGGGTGGTTCTACCGGATTGAATTATTATATGTTCTTTGGCGGTACTCATTTTGCCGGATGGGGAGCCCGTCGTATGACTACTACTTATGATTATGGAGCTCCGCTAAAGGAAAACGGAGGGGTCGGTGAGAAATACGCTGCAGTGAAAGGAATTGGTGAGGTGGTCGATAAGTTCGGGGGACTGCTTGTCAGAAGCCGGCCTGTCCGGTTCGATGTGCAAGGAGCCGATAACCTGACTATTGGGATTCGCCGGGCTGCCGACGGAACTTTGTTTGTCTTTCTGTTGAATCGTGATAAAAAACAGGCATTCCGTCAATTAGTCAACCTGACTGTTGAAGGGAAACCCATGAGGATAGATTGTCAGTTGGCAGCTTTGGATAGTAAGTTACTGGTGGTGCACGCCGGAACTGATACGGTGGAGTGGTATCCGCGTGAACAAACTTTGCCGGAACGTCCGGTCGCTTTACCTTTACCTATCACTATTACAGATGTCTGGCGGAAAGACGAAGACTTTCGTGGAGACTGGATACCGTTGCGTAAAGGTAAATCTCTTCCCGAGTTGGGAGTCAATGATTGCCGTTATTCAATGTATCGTAGTCAGGTGAATCTTACCCAGAAAGAAGTTGACCGCTATGGTTCGCTGGTTTTTGAACTCTTCACCGGTGATCCTGTTTACGTCCGCGTGAATGGGGAATTTGCTGAGCGTGTATCGAAGGACGAGCTGGACAATACTTTTATCGTATCCGGGCTTTTACACAAAGGCGTTAACGAGATCATTGCCATTTACGAGAACCGGGGGCATGCTCACGGATACCGTCCGATGGAGGAATTAAGCGGAGTCAAGCAGGCCGGTTTCGGACGCAGGCAGACAGGTATTCAGCCTATTGAAGAATGGTTTGTAAAATCTGTCGGAACGGACGAGCCCCGTTTGATGCCCGCTGTATTTGCTGAAGATGCGGGGTGGGAAAAAATTCTGCTCGATCAGCAAACGATTGATAACCTGGCTACCTTGCAAATTGCCGGATTGGAGAAACCGAAATGGCCTGCTGCCTGGATTTTACAGGAGAAAGCCGGTTGTGCCGTCTATCGTACATGTATCCGCTGGACACCAGAAATGATTCGTGAAGGGATGACTGTCCTTGAATTTGGTTGTATAGATGATGCCGGGACCTTATGGGTGAATGGTGTGGAAGTAGGTACGCACGAAGAGTGGGATAAACCTTATGTAATCAATGTGGCCCCTTTCATTCACGAGGGCGATAATGAGATAGCTATGGTGGTGAGTAACCGGAGCGGGGCAGGTGGTCTGCTCAAGGGAGTCCGTTTAAAACAGGAGTTCGAGGTGATCAAGAAGCTGAACTGGGAAGTTTCCACCGATCTCGGAGGAATCTGTCAGGACTGGAATTTGGGAACGGGAAGCACAGGGGGCTGGTCTGTTGTGAAGTTATCAGCCGATTATCCTTTGGTGCGTAAAGGAGAGCTAACCGGAACAGTCGATGGCGGACGGGATGCATTGCTTACTTGGTATCGTCTCGAATTCAATATGCCCCGGAAAAATCCTTCGGTATGGATTCCCTGGAAGTTGATTGTAAATGCTACCGGAACGGGATATATGTGGTTGAACGGACACAATATCGGACGCTATTGGGAAGAGGGGCCGCAACGAGAGTTCTATCTTCCGGAGTGTTGGTTACGTGCCGGAGAAAAGAATGTGATAATACTTGGATTACGTCAGTCCGAAACGAAAGGTGCCTGCCTGTTTGGCGCTGAGGTGGCTCCTTATACAGAGGATGTCGAATGTATGAAATAATAAGAGCTGTCATGAAAAAATATTTGTATGTATTGATTGCATGGATGTTGCCTTTATGTAGTATCCATGCACAAGCTCCGGTCTGGAATCCGGATAATGGAAATGGGACGTTTACTAATCCTATTATGTGGGGTGATTGGCCTGATCCGGATGTAATCCGGGTGGGCGATGACTTCTATTTTGTCTCCACAAGTATGCATTATGTTCCCGGTTGTCCCATTGCCACATCGAAAGATTTGGTAAATTGGAAGATGGCAGGATATGCTGTCGACCGATACGATGAAGATGCACGCTATGATTTGAAGGGGGGCGATCGTTATCTGCGTGGATCATGGGCTGCCACTATCCGTCATCATAACGGTAAATTCTATGTTGGCTTTTGCACTCCTTCTTGGGAAGGAGAGGGCCCCGGGCACTTTTCCATTTGCATTGCTGATGATGTGAAAGGCCCTTGGGAACGGACTATCTTTCCGGAATACCTGTATGATCCGGGATTACTGTTCGATGACGATGGCAAAGTATATGTTTTCCACGGACAAGGGACACTGTATGTTACAGAGCTGGCTTCCGATGCTAAATCTGTGAAGGGAGAGAAAGTGAAGATATGGGATAAGCGATTTAAGAATGCCCATGAATTCGGAGGAGGCTATGGTATGGAAGGTGCCCATGCTTATAAGATCAACGGGAAGTATTATCTCACTTGTCCGGCCGGTGGAACCGAAGGCTGGCAAATATGTCTGCGTTCCGATAACATCTATGGACCCTACGAACATAAACTGATCATGAATGATTCCGGTTCTTATCCCCCCAACGGTTTGCATCAGGGGGGGATGGTGCAGTTGAAGAATGGTGACTGGTGGTTTATTATCATGCAAGACAGAGGCCCTATCGGGCGTGTACCTCATTTGGTACCGGTGAAATGGGTAGATGGATGGCCGATGCTTGGCAGTGGTGGTAAAGATATTATTACCTATCCGAAACCTGAGGTCGGAAAGACCTATCCGTTCTCTTCTCCTGCCACAACGGATGAATTCAATACATCTTCGCTCGGACTTCAATGGCAGTGGAACCATAATCCGGACAATAGCCGTTGGTCCCTGAAGGAACGGAAAGGACATATGCGACTGAAAGCCTCGTATGCCGAATCGTTGAAGACAGCCCGCAATACATTGACCCAGAGGGTACAGGGACCTTCTTCCGAAGCAACAGTCGAACTGGATGTCTCCGGGCTGAAAGACGGAAATGTAGCCGGTTTCGGTGTATTTGAATTCCCCTATGCCTATGTGGCTGTAGAGCAGACTAATGGTGAAAAGAAAATTGTAATGTGTAATGATGGTCAAACAATTGAAACAATCGATCGTTTTGAAGGGAACAAAATATGGATACGTGCCCGTGTGATGGATGTAGGTTTCCGTGCCGTTTTCTATTACAGTACCGATGGCAAGTATTTCCTTCCCATCGGTAATGAACTTAGTATGGGGCTTGGGCTGGTCTGGACTGCCAATCGTTTTGCCTTATTCAATTTTAGTAAGGAGAAAGCGGGAGAAGACGGATATACCGATTTTAATTGGTTCCGTTTCACCAATAAATAATAAAAGGCGGGGATAACCTTTTCGCCATAGATTGGGAGTGTGCCGAAACTCATTGCAGAGTAACACAGAGTTCCACAGAACGAATTTAACCTATTGATAGCTAATGATATTTATTAGTATAAATCCGTGTAAGCTGTGATGAGTGCGAGTTTTGACATACTTTCAATCTGTGGCGATTTCAGGTATATGGCACATTTACCAGAACTTATTTTGTTCGGCATTGTATTCGAACCCGATCGATTCCAGTTTTCCGATCAGTATGTCCTTGCTGATATTCATATCTTCACAGAGTTCGTCGAGCGATGCATAGCAATCGCGAAGTTTCATGTTGATGACGCTAAACAGCATCATCGGATCTTCAGGAAGTTCCATAATTATTCTTTTTTTTAAACGGCTGCAAAGATACGGTAACTCTGTGTATCCTGCAAGAGCACTTCTTTCTTAAAATCATCCAAAGGTGACTATCCTTATTTTTCAAAATAGTAACATAATATCGGATTGCCTACCGTGGTCAGTATCGGTTCTTTAGACACTTCACCTGTCTGTATATCCAGTGAGTAGATACCTTTTGCTTTAGCCGATGAGTTACCTATCAACATACTCCCTTTATAAAGGGAAAGCATAACCCCGAAACCATTGGACAAGTCAAGTCCTTGCACCTTTTTCATGGTTTTATTGTACAGATCTATTTCCACTGCAAGATCGGCGATGGCTGTGTGTCCTTGTTCGCCCGGTTTGTAGTAACCCGGCATATTGATGTAAGCATACGCTTTTCCATTACCTACATACCGGATGGCGGAGATAAATCCGGCAGTCTTTTCTTCTCCGCTGATGGCGGCTCCTGTGATTGTCCATTGATAAGTCGGGTCGAACTCCGTTTCTCCGGCTTTGATACGCAGAACTCCGGCATTATGCCCTTTGACCATACCAAAGCCTCCCATACACGAAATGTAGATGTCTTTCTTCTCGTCCATGAAGATGGAATAGCGGTCGATTGGGCGGGTTGGCATAGAGATGCCGCTGGTCTTGTCTGTTATCATTTTCAGCAACTTATCCGTTTGGGTGTCAATGATGGCAATGTCGCTGTACGGGCGATCCTGTGGGGGAATCCATCCACCCACCATCTGGCTGAGGCCTACGAATAGTAGTCCGTCGCGCAGCAACATGGCGGATGGATCCGGATTGCTGTCGGATACTCCTAATGAAGTCAGGTCTATCTCTCCTTGCTGTGTCATGGTAGTGGGATCGAAGATAGCGATCTTGCCTAATCCTGCCATGGATAGATAAGCTTTGCCGGTGGACGCAAAAACGATATTGGTGGCGGAAGAGTTGGGTGGCAATTTCATTGTTCCCGTTCTTGACAGCTGCCCGTTGGTCCGTGTATATTTCACTAACTCGTTCTTGCTATCGCCCATGTATCCCGGAAAAACGAAAATATCGTTCCCTTCGATAATCGGGTATGATCCTCCGTACGGAATGGGAATTCCGTTGTTGTTATTTGTATTTTGTGGAAACTCGTCACGGATCAGTTGCAGGTAAGCTGCTCCTGTCATTCCGTCGGGATTGGGCAGGATGGTTGCCAGAGCGATGTTGGCATCGGCGGTCGGGACTTTAGGGTCCGGATCTTTTTCGCATGCAGAAAATACGAGTGTAGTGCCGGCAAGTGCCAGCATCAAATTTCTAATCTTCATAGTTTTTGGGTTTTTAAAATAAATAATCTTGTTTCATTTCAATACATATCTTAGCCTTACTCCCCAGTTACGTCCGGGTAGGGGACGATTGAACTCAGACATCATTCGGGCGTCAGTCAGATTATTCATTCGCGCCGAAATGATGAACCGTCCGTTCATAAAGCTGTGTTCTATTCCGATATTGGCCGAGAAGGTGCGTGGAATTCTCCGTTCCTGAAACCGGCTTTGTTCAAAATCGTAGAAATATTCTTCAACAAAAGAACCGTCTGTAAAGATACGGGTGTTCTGTCCCTTGCCTCCGAACAGATTCTCTTTATGATATTCTAATCCGGCATTTGCCAGAAGGTAGGGAATGTTAGGCATCCGACTACCTTTGGTCGGGTTGGTTATATGGGTATTCGGTTCAAATTTCCGCATATCCCGTAAGTCCTGGTAGGTCATGTTGCAGTAGCCGTAAAGCCAATGAGTCAAGTCCGCCTTGACCTCTACTTCAACTCCAAGGGTACGCATTTTTCCGAAGTTTTGATATTGAGACTGGAGATATCCTCCTGTAAACCGGATCATATTCTCAAGATATCCATAGAAGGTATTTACTTCTACCTGTAAGTTGCTGGCATCCTTTCCGGTGCGGTCTAAAAGAAAACCCAGGTTTACGCTTGTATTGCGTTCAGGAAGCAGGTTTCCGGAAGGGGCGACTGTATATCCGTCACCCAAAAGTTCGCTTTCGGCCGGCAGGCGTACGTCATATCCTACCGAGAGTTTACCCATGAAATCCGGAGTAAATCTATAGCGTAGAGCGTTGCTGATGCCAAAATCCCGTTTCAACATATCCACTTTCTCGGCTTCCGAAGACATGATACTGCTCATGTGAGTATTCATACCATACATATAATATTTCACGTTGAGCGAATTCAGGAAGATATCATTGTCGGTGCGGAAATCGTATCCCAGTCCGGCAATCCAGCTTGCCATCGTACTTCTGAAATTGGTTTTATAACCAACAACTTTATTTTTCAGGTCATCTTTCGGGTGTCCGGATGCGAAACTGAACAGTGAGTTCAAGTTGATAGAATGATTATTATTGATCACATAGTTCAGATGCAACTTGTGGGTGATGGTGTGTTTCTCGTTTCTGGCATTCGAGGCCCATTTGCCTATCTCTCCTCCATATTCGGATACAGCAGGATAAGTCGTACCGTCCCAGTTGTATCGGTAAGCAGCGGTATCCACCATGTGGAATACCGTGTAGGCATAGGCCAGATTCGATTCCATATCTAGCCCTTCTGTCAGGAAGTTTTCTTTTTCCAGTTTGTTGGCGAAAATGAAGGCGTCTGAGTAAGTGTGGGCTTTCTCAATATTATATTCAATACCTTGTATCTCTTTGAAAGTGTGTATAAAGACAGGTTCGAACTCTACCAAATCGAACCACCATTTACGAGCCTTCAGGCTACCTGCAACAGCCAGTTTCTTGAATTTGTCATGGTTGCGCTTAATGATAAGCCCTTCTTCAAAAGGAGATTCCATCTTGTAGTTATTGTCAGAGTAAGTATAAAATCCTCCGCCTCCGAATTCTAATCCTTTGGTAGCGATGTTGCGTTTGGTTACTAACGAAAGTTTGTGTGTGTTAAAACTTTCGATACTGTAACTGGCATCGAGGTATTTAGGCGGATACTCTCTGATGACAATATTTACGGCTCCCCCCACAGAAGAGCCGCCAAACCTGGCCGGTACCACTCCTTTGTAGATTTCGATTCGGTCGATCATGTCTACCGGTATGTCATTGATATCGATGAAGTCTGAATTGTCATTCATCGGGCTACCGTCTATGAAAAAGCCGATGCGTTTTCCCTCTAACCCACGTACGGAAACACGGGATGAACTGCCTACCCCTCCTGTGTTGCGGATAGTTACACCTACCGTTTTCGACAGAACATCCTGAACATTACTGACTGTTCCCTGCAACTGTTGCATACTTATCACTGACATGGGCATAGCCTGTTCGCGCAGTTGGCGGGCTTCGCTTTTGGCTGTGACTACAACTTCACCCAACGACTGAGTTTCCGGTTCTAGACGAATCACTAACTTCTTGGTTTTCAATTCGGAGATTCTGACCTCTTCTTGTCGGGTACGATATCCCATATAGGAGATAACAATCCGATAGTGTCCCGCAGGGACTTCTATTGAAAATTCACCGTTCTTATCGGTGGAAGTCCCTTTTTTCAGTGACTCTACGTATATATTGGCCCCCACCAGTGTTTCTTCATTATTGGCATCTATGATGACTCCGCTTAATTTTCCTGTCTGCACTTGTGCATGAAGCAAGTTGCATGCGGTAAACAGGATGGCGGTTAAAACAACTATCCTATATTTCATGGCTTTCTCTCCTTATTTCGATAAATGTCGGTCGAACTTCAATGGTATAAGGGGCCCTGGTGCTACTGTTAGGCTTGGCGGTTTCGGCAGCCTGTACCCGTAAGGTGATAAACAGAGTTTCGGGAACTCCGGATAAATTTACTTTCATATTTAGTTTTTATGTTTTGGGTTGATGTTTATGATTTACTGTAATTTACCTATTAATGGGGATTGTACCGATGTATGGGTTATCGTAATTTTGTATCAGTTCTCCAATTGGGGACAAAAGTAGAGCCTTACCGGCTTTTACTGCTTACGCGAAAAGGAACTTGACTTTAACTTAAAGGAATAATGATGGTTACTCGGTTAATGAAACATGATTTGTGTGAAATGGTGTTGGAATGGCCCATGCCGAACATCGTAAAAGGAAAACGGACGGAAAAAAATAACTACCGGATTGACAATACGTATTTGAAAGCGACATTTGAAGAGATATCTACTCCGTTGTTTTCGATTATGGATCAACATATATCCAGTGAAGAACCTATTAAAATATATACTCGGGCTGACGACTATCATGCCGTTTGGTTTTGTGCCACTTTTGCAGGACATGCTACCTGTTGTTATAACTCTGTAATCCGAAGTGAGGAGTGGAATAAAGGAGATGCCAATTTGTTAAAATGTGACGGGGTAGACTCTTGTGTTCACTTTCCTAAAAACACGCCATTCCATATGATGGAAATCATGCTGTCACATGATTATCTCCGTGAACTTGCCATACACTATCCCGATTTGCTGGGCGGTAAAGATTTTGAAACCGTCCTTTGTAATGGTCAGTACAGGGCGTACCGGAAAAATCGTCCGTTTGGTCCGGGTGTTTATAAAGCGTTGCACGATATCAGACTTTCACAACTCAATGGCAATATGGCATCTATGTATGCAGATGCTAAGATACGGGAGATCCTTTCACTTTTTCTGGCCGAGCAGGAAGAAGAAAATTATCTTCATTGCTCATGTACTATCGGGATAACATGTGATAAAATTCATCATGCTAGGGCCATTATTGAGCAGGAATATCTAAATCCTCCGTCACTTCACCAGCTGGCATTGCGGGTGGGTACCAATGAATGTACGCTTAAGCGAGGATTTAAGACTGTATTTGGTACAACCGTATTTGGTCACATCTTTGAGTATCGCATGAAGATGGCTTGTCGCTATCTATTGGACAGCAGTAAGACGATACAGGAGATTGGGGCGTGTGTCGGTTATGAATATCATGCTCATTTCTCTACTGCTTTCAAGCGAAAGTTCGGACTTACTCCTTTGGAATACAGATGTAGCCGATTGTCCGGTTCTTGAATAGGCTGTCTCAACTCCTCCTTCACATTTGTTATTCTTTGCGGTATTTTCTCCGTAGGCTGAGGTCTATCACATAAGTTGTGGTAAAGTTCGTCTATAAGAACTGCTATTTGTCCGGACTGAAAAGAGGATATTCCACTACTGTTTCCTTTTCGGAGATCAGTTTCTCTATTTCCTTTATGGATACTGAAATCTTTTTGTTGATTTTCGTGCAATTTGTTTAGAGTTCCGGTGAGATTGGAAAATACCTAAAAGGTACTGTTGTTGTTTTTTGTAATATTTTGAAAATCAGATTGCTGCAAGTCTTAATTTTGATTTTATCCACCGATAATATGCTTGAAACGGCTATTTTCTGCCACCTACCAGAAAAAAGAAATCCCTGATAATGCTTGATTATCAGGGATTTGATTGATTTTTCTTTTGTTCTCAGTGATCCGCCTGGGGCTCGAACCCAGGACCCCAACATTAAAAG
>ENA-OWXQ01000628-OWXQ01000628.1-human-gut-metagenome-genome-assembly--contig:-NODE-628-length-16575-cov-15.8348_pt1 | contig 16575 bp, 12 predicted proteins | sample MGYA00249246_ERZ652059 | MGnify/ENA primary metagenome ERZ652059 (study PRJEB26925, sample SAMN05827064) | human gut metagenome | biome: ENVO:2100002; feature: ENVO:00000062; material: ENVO:00002003...
AAAAAATTTCGAAAGCCCGCATTCCTCCCGGGGCTCAAGCCCCGGGCTTCCTGCGGGAAATTCTGTGATGAGCACGCGCTCACCGCGCCCTGTGGTAAGTTTTCCGAGCTCGGCAACGCGCCCCTTGCCGAAAACAATGTGGGTAGGCAGATAAAGGTCAAAGTCCTGCATGTCTTACTCCTGAAACCAAGTTCCCGAAACGGGATGTGCGGGCATTGTAGGATTTCAAAAGGCCGCGGCGCCCTCTGCTTCTTTCGAAAATCTGCCTGATTCTCTTCAGGTGTCATGTGGTACTGATTTCATCTTAAGGCATTCATCCGTTTACCTTAATTTTTAAAAAAACGGACTAATCCGCACACGGTACTTTATGCGTTAACCCCTGATTTTTTGGGCTTTCAGCTGCTCTTTCGGTCTCTAGAATCCGATTCGAATTTTTTCTGACTGTTGGTTGATCCCAGTACAAAATGAAAACAATGATGAAATCCGTCGCCGTTGCCGGACTGATTGCAATGGCCTCTTCCACCTACGCTGCCGGCTTTATGCTGACTGAGCAGTCGGCATCGTCCCTGGGCCGCGCCTACGCGGGCGCCGGCGTTGACGGCACCGATATTTCCGGCGTTTTCTACAACCCCGCCACGATGACCCTGCATCCGGGCACGCAGATTCAGGCAGGCTTTGTCGCGATCGGCCTTGACCTTGACTACAAGGGTAACCACGGCACGACCGAAAACGGGCGCGCCAACACTCAGCCCATTCCCTTCGGCTACATCAGCCATCAGGCGACAGACAACGTCTGGGTGGGCCTTGCCATGACCGTTCCCTTCGGCATGGGCACGGAATACGACGACAACTGGTCTCTTGCCAAACGCGGTATTTCCGCTCAGGTTCTCACCTTTGACTTCAACCCCAACGTTGCCTGGAAGCTTTCCGAGAAGGTGAGCCTCGGCGCCGGTATGTCCATTCAGTACGCGGCTGCTGATCTGAAGATGAGGGATGATCAGGCCAATATGACCGTAGACGGTGAAGTTGATGCCGACAGCTGGGCCTGGGGCTTTAACGTCGGCATGATGTGGACGCCGGTGGATAATCTGCGTTTTGGCTTGTCTTACCGCTCTAAGGTGAATCATCATGCCAAGGGCGATTTCACGGTCAACAACTTACGCCAGGGAAATACGGCAATTACCGGTGATAATCTGACCGGAGCATTGACGAACCCAACACTGGGAGCGCTTTGGGGAAAACATGATGCCGCGGTCTCTCTTTCCACCCCGGCTTGGCTGATGGCCACCGCCGCTTGGGATGTGAACGACCTCCTGAGCCTCTATGCCACTTTCCGCTGGACGGATTGGTCGTCCTTCAAGGATCTTGACATTAACTACTCTGTCGGCCCGTTTACAAGGACAAAGAATGTGCATAACGCCTGGAAGGACACCTACCTCGTCTCCTTGGGCGCCGACATGCGCTTCTACGACTGGTGGACGATGCGTGCCGGTATCGGTTACGAAACCTCGGCCGTGGATGAGGCACAGTACCGCACGGCCATCATTCCGGATGCTGACCGTCTGTGGCTCGCCCTGGGTTCGTCCTTTAAGGTTGCCAAAGACTTCCAGTTGGACGTTTCTGCCGCGTGGCTGCACGGTATCGGCGAACGTGACCTTTACACAGATTATAAGTGTAAGGGCGGCGTGAAGGCCGGCCGTTTTGATACGCTCGACGCCTATCTCCTCGGCGTGCAGATGGTCTACAAGTTCTGATCTGTCTGATGTGACGCACACGGGCCTCGTTCCCGCCGGGACGGGCCCTATAAAAAACGCCTGATCGGTTTGTCCGCTCAGGCGTTTTTGCTTGGCGGCCCGCCTTAAAAAGCGGGCCTTATTTACAGAGACTCAGAACATCAGTCCTTCTTTGAGCGGTTCGCGAAGAAATTGACTTTCTGGATGTCTTCCGTGCGCACCGTAAAGAGCTGGTTCATCAGATCTTCGGTGAGGTTTTCAGCGTCCGTCATGGCCTTAATGCTGAAGGCGTCCAGTGCCTTCTGAGCGGCCTTGGGATTTGTTTTCACGGTCTTCACGTAGTCCTTTTCGAACGCGGCCTGGCGCTTGGCAAGGTCGGCTTCAAAGGCGCCATAAGCCTTCTTGACGATCGGTGCGAGCTTCGGATAGTCCGTCATCACCAGCGTCTGGAGCTTACGGAACTTCCAGTAAAGGCTCTTGCTGTCGGCCTTGTCCGTGCCCATACCCCAGTGCTTCGGGTAAGCGGACATGCCCGAATACACCGGCACATAAACGGAAAGGTCCGCCATGCCCATCGCGAGGTAGGTGACCTGACCGATTGCCTTTGGCAGCCACGGTCTTACCTGCATGACGTGCGATTCATACGTACGAAAAACGCTGATCGGACGGTAGGGTTCCTTGTCGCCCTTGAGCCCATTGGTGTACGGGTCGTGGCTTGCAAGGGGCCCTGAAGCGTAGTGGTTGCGCATGATCGCGGTGAGGTCCGAGACCGTGATCTTCTGATCGGGCTTAACCCACACCGGGAACGTGCGGCCGGCTTCGACGTTTTGCTTGAGGCTCGGCGTCAGAATGCGCTGCACTTCCCAGACGCGCGGGTCGTTGTAGTCGCGGTCGCGGTAGTCGTCGCGCGTATAAGCCTTGGAGAAATTAAATTCGCCGTCTTTCTTCGGATCGTAAAAGCCGTTTTTAGTGGCCCACTGCACCAAGGTCTTCGAGGCCATAAAGTCCGGGCTCTTCGGGTCGTACTGCTGCAGGCGCCCCTGGTTGCCGGAGGCAAAGTACTTGTCCTTCGGGGTGCGCTGCGCGAGCCACTGATGTCCCGTGCCGGTTTCAAAGTACCAGGATTCGTTGTTATCGATTAAAACAACGCCGAAGCCTTCGCCGGCCCCGATCGTTTCAACGATTTTCCCGAGAATCTCAACGCCTTCACGGGCGGTTTTTGCGCGCGGCAGGATCACTTCAGGGATGTCGTCTTCGGTGATGCCGGTTTCTTCGTTATAGGGATCGAGCTTCAGGGCATCATCACGGGCAAAAATGGATTCGGTACCGGAAAAGCCGACGCCTGCTTCATTAAAACCTGTGGCGCCGTGAATCTGCGTCTTCCAGTTGGGAACCGTCGTGTAGCGCAGGCCGTTTTCCGCGACCGGATACTCGAACTTGTTCGCGCCGTTGTGGTCTGCGGAGCGGTACATGCCTTTGGCGTTTGTAGTGGCCGGGTGAATCAGAAGGTGCTGGGCTTTCAGTGCCGAGCTGTCGGCGCTGCGGGCAATGAGAAGCGACCCGTCGGCGCTCGCCTGAGAGCCGACAACGACAGTGGTGCAGGCCAGGGCGCTGCCCCAGGCAAGAGCGGCTGCCAGGGCAACGGCTGCGAACTTCATGGGTTTCATTTTGACATTTCCTCGTGTGGTAAGTGCCGGAAAGCGGTCGGCAGCAGGGAGTACGCCTGCACTACCGTCTCGGGGAAGTGAGCCGGTGACCGCCAAAGTCTCGCGGAATGAACGCGGTGGGGATGTGCGTTCACGCCGACTGCTACATTACTCCACCTAGGCAAAAACAACTAGTCTTTCAGCATGTTCAGGCAAAAATTTCGAATCAGACCTGTGCGTCCCGAACTTCGCAGGCTGCAACCGGCGAAACCCTGCGAAAACAATCCTTCAGGACGTAAAACACCCTCTGACAGAAATGTCAGTCATAGCCTTTTCTCCCGTCAGGGATATCCCGAATTGGACTGATTCATAAGAAAATTTATTGCGGCGTGATAGGTGCCGCACGATTGAAGAGAAGCCTCCGAACGTTTAAGATGGCCCCCTCAAATTCAGTCAAACAACAGCATGCTGTAGTCAATATGAAGAATAACCACAAGCTGTTGTTTTCCAGTTATTCGTTATCGCTAAGGGAAATCCATGTCGGTCACCATCGATTTAAGCCGTGATGAGCGCTTTGATGAGCTCGGTCTGATCCGCCTGCGTGAAAGCTACATGCGTCCGGAGGAAAAAAGTCCTCAGGAGCGCCTGGCCTTCGTTGCGGAAACCTTTGCCAGCAATCCCGAGCACGCCCAGCGCATCTACGACTACGCAAGCCGCCAGTGGCTGAGTTTCTCGACGCCTATTCTGTCGTTCGGCCGCAGCAAGAAGGGCCTGCCCGTTTCCTGCTACTTAAGCTACATGGCCGACAGTGCCGAGGGGCTTGTGGACACGCTCTCCGAGGTCAACTGGCTTTCGATGCTCGGGGGCGGCGTCGGCATTCACGTCGACATCCGCAGCGCCGACGATAAGAGCGTGGGCGTGATGCCGCATCTGCGCGTCTACGATGCCGCGTGCCTTGCGTACCGCCAGGGTTCCACCCGCCGCGGCTCCTACGCCGCATTTCTCAACATTGATCACCCCGATGTGATTCAGTTTATTGAGATGCGTAAGCCCACGGGCGACCCCAACCTCAAGGCGCTCAACCTTCACCATGGCGTGAACATCACCGACGCCTTCATGGAAAAGATTGAAGCGAGCATGCGTGATCCGGATGCGGACGACTCCTGGGAACTGAAAGACCCCGCAAGCGGCAAGGTCATTCAGACCGTGAGCGCGCGTGAATTGTGGCAGCGCATTCTTGAAATGCGCATGCACACCGGTGAGCCCTACCTCGTCTTTATCGATACGGCGAACAAGGCGCTGCCCTCATGGCTTAAGGATAAGGGCCTCAGGATTCACGGCTCCAACCTCTGCACGGAAATTTTCCTGCCGACGAACCCCAAGCGCACGGCCGTGTGCTGCTTGTCGTCCGTCAACCTCGAGTACTACGACGAGTGGAAGAACGTCCCGGGTTTTTTCGACGATGTGATGGAGCTTCTCGATAACGTCCTGCAGTACTTCATCGACCATGCGCCCTCCACCATTGAGCGCGCCCGTTATTCGGCCCTGCGTGAACGAAGCGTGGGCCTGGGAGCCATGGGGTTTCATGCCTACCTGCAGAAAAACAACATTGCCTTTGAAAGCGTGATTGCGAAAGTCGTGAACCGTGAAATGTTTGCCCGCATCCAGGAAAACGTGATGGCTGCGGACAAAAAGCTCTGCGAAAAGCGCGGGCCCAATCCCGATGCCGCCGACTCCGGTGTTGCACGCCGCTTTTCTCTCACGATGGCCGTGGCCCCGAACGCCTCGAGTTCCCTCATCATGGGCGGCACGAGCCCCTCGATTGAACCGTACCGCGCCAACGTCTACCGTCAGGACACGATTTCGGGCGCCTACATTGTGAAGAACCGGTTCCTCAAGGCTGAACTCGCCCGCCGGGGCCTGGACACCGATGAAGTCTGGGCGGATCTCACGGCGCACGACGGCAGTATTCAGCACCGCACCGATATTCCGGACAACATCAAGGCCGTTTATAAGACCGCCCAGGAAATCGATCAGCGCTGGATTATTGAATTGGCCGCCGACCGCCAGAAGTTCATCGATCAGGGCCAAAGTGTGAACCTCTTCTTCCCCGCTGACGTCGCGATTCCGTACCTGCACGCCTGCCACTTCATGGCATGGAAAAAGGGCCTCAAGTCCCTCTACTACTGCCGCAGCGATAAGCTCAGAAAAGCCGACCGCGTGGGACAGGTGGCCGTGCGTAAGCGCATCGAAGACGAAATCGACATGAAGAGCGTCGCCGATGACACGACCTGCCTTGCCTGTGAAGGGTAACCGAAGAAAGGATTGAACGAAAATGCTCACCACATCCCGCAATTACTACAAGCCCTTCTCCTACCCCTGGGCCTACGACGCTTTTGTGCAGAGCGAACAGATGCACTGGCTCTGGACGGAAGTGCCGATGATTGAGGACGTCAAGGACTATACCCTCAAGCTCACCGACAGTGAGCGCGACTTTCTCACCAAGATCCTGCGCTTTTTCACGCAGGGCGACATTGACGTTTCAGGGGCCTACGTGAAAACGTATCTGCCGCAGTTTCCGCAGCCCGAAATCCGCATGATGCTCTCAAGCTTTGCGGGCCGCGAAGCCGTGCATATCGCCGCCTACTCGCACCTCATTGAAACGCTCGGGATGCCCGAGACCGTTTACAACGAATTCCTGCAGTACGAAGCGATGGCTGCCAAGCACCACTTCTTTGAAGAGTGCTTAAACGACGAAAACGAGCTTGCGGCGCAGATTGCCGCTTTCTCGGCCTTCACCGAAGGCATGCAGCTCTTTTCGAGCTTTGTGATGCTCTTAAACTTCACCCGCAACGGCGCGATGAAGGGCATGGGCCAGATCATCAGCTGGTCGATTGCCGACGAGACGCTGCACACCGACTCGATGACGAAACTTTTCCGTGAGTACATCAAGGAAAATCCGAAGCTCTGGAATGATCGGCTCAAAAAGCGGATCTATTCCATTGCGGAAACGATGGTGGACCTCGAAGACCAGTTCATTGCTCTGGCGTTCGGCGTAAGCGAAATGAAGCGCTTGACCAAGAAGGACGTCGAGGACTATATCCGCTACATCGCAGACCGCCGTCTCATGGGCCTCGGGATGAAGCCCATCTTTAAGAGTGAAAAGAATCCCCTGCCCTGGGTTGACGCAATGCTCGGGGTCACGCACACGAACTTCTTTGAAAACCGTGTCGTGGACTACGCGCAGGGTGCTTTAACCGGTACCTGGGGTGACGTCTGGGGCTCTGCCAAGTAAGTTAAGAGCCGGCTGTGCCGGTTCTTCCCGCGTCAAGCGGCCCGCCTTCTTTTGAGAAAGTGCGGGCCGTTCATTTTCTGTGCCCGGGCCGGCGGCCGATAAAAAGGCGGCAAGGTCCAGTAAAACCCTGCCGCCCGATCCGCTTACGAGTCAGTCAAGACTTTATACGGATCAGAGCCCTTTGGCCGCGTTGGCGCCCGCCGTACGGCCGAAGGTCATGACGTCGGCGATGGCGTTGCCGCCCAAGCGGTTGGAGCCGTGGATGCCGCCGGTGACTTCACCCGCGGCGTAAAGCCCCTTGATCACCTTGCCCTCGGTGTCAATCACCTGGGCCTCCGTGTTGATGTGGAGTCCCCCCATCGTGTGGTGCACGGTCGGAACCTTCTTACAGGCGTACCATGGGCCTTCGGTCATCGCACGGTCGGCCTTGTTGTTGGCGACAAAACCGTACTTATCCTTGGCGCCCTTGGTGACCACGGCGTTGTAGCCGGCGACAGCGGCCTTGAGGTTCTTGGCGTTCATGCCGGTCTTGGCGGCAAGTTCGTCAAGGGTATTTGCCTCCACCACGGCGCCCTGCGCGACCATGTTTTCAATCGTGGCGCCGTTGGCGTCGACAAACGTGCGGCTCGGATAACGCAGATGGTTCACAAGGACCCAGTAGGTGGAGTCCTTCTGCGCGAAAATGGCCTTGGCAAGCGTATCGCGCGCTGCACCTTCGTTCACGAAGCGGTTGCCGTCAAGGTTGACGAACAGGCGGTTTCTGCCCGAGGTACGGATGTTTTCCATCAAACCGGTACCCGGCGTGCCGCAGGGGTGAATCTGAATGTCGGACATGCCGATGACGTCAGCGCCGACAGCCTTCCCCATGACAATGCCGTCCCCCTGCGCGGCCTTGGCGAGGTTTGTGCAGCCGATGGAGCTGTCAAGCTTCACTTCTTTCCAGACGCCCGTGTTGACTTCCTGCCTGAGCTTAATGTTGGCGCCGAACCCGCCGGTCGCAAGAATCACGGCGTTTTTAGCGTTCACGGTCACAGGCCGGCCCTTATTGTCGGCAATCACCGCCGTGACGCGGCCGTCTTTGTATACGAGCTTTTTGGCAGCCGTGTCGGTCAGAACCGTAATCGAGTCCTTGTGTTCGGCAAGGTACTTCTCAAACACACGGATGTAGGAGTTTCCGGACGGCGTTGTCGGATAGTGGCTTCTCTGCCAGAGAGCCCCCGTGGCAGTGCCGACTTCTTTTTTGAACTGAACGCCGAGCTTTTCCATCCAGTGAACCGACCCAAGGGCATTATCCGTCAGATAGTGCACAAGCTTGGGATCGCCCACGTTGTGGCCGCCCTTCATCGTCTGGTCATAGAACTTCTGCACGGAGTCATCAATCCCCTGAGGCCCCTGGCGCTGGGGATCCGGCGCATTTAAGGCGCCTTCAGAAACGTTGGTGGAGCCGCCCAAAAAGCCCATCTTTTCCAAAATCACTACCTTGGCGCCGTTTTGGTTCGCGGAAATCGCTGCGGCAAGCCCTGCGCCGCCACCGCCGATCACCACCACGTCACCCTGAAGCGTCACAGGGGCCGTTGCGTGTTTTTCGACGTTTTTCTGCCAAGCCTTGAGGTCGCCGCCCGCTTTTTCAATGCAGGCGCCTACGGCGGCTTTAAGCGACATCGAGGAAAGCGAAGCGCCGGTAATTGCATCAACACCCAGGGACTGATTCTTCAGAATCTTGTCTGTCATGAGCTTTAAGGCGACTTTGCCCACGCCGATCGTTTCGAGGTTTTTACTGGTGTCAATCGCGGTGATGCGGTTGTCTTTAATCGTGACCTTGACGGTCATCGGGGCGTTGTGGCCCGGGACGACTTCGGTGTAGGTGCCGTCCTTCATGCCGCTCTGATTGGTGGAAGCACAGGCGCACAGCAACATGGCTGCCGCAAGCGCTGTGAGCTGACCCTTACGAATCATCATTGTCTCTCTCCTTCCGCAAGTTGTTTGGAAGCGGCAGAGGATACTGATACAACGGGAAAAATCCTCTGTCTTCGAGACTGAATGTAGGGGGTTAAAAGCGAATGTTGTTAGGGTGTTTTACTTAGTTTTGACGTGTTGTGTCAAGTTAGAAGGAATTTTGTCTCAACACAGCAAAAAGCAAACGTGCAGAAAACGCGGGACGCGAAAAAAGCGGCTTAAACCCAAGGGGGCAAGCCGCTGTTGGTCTCCGGCAGACAAACGGCTGTTACTTCTTTTTCTTCCCTTCGGGGACTTTGCCTGTGATCGCGGCTTCGCCGAGCTCAAGCCAGGTCTTACGGGCATAACGGAGCACCAGGTAGAGAACAACCGCCGTCACGACGCCGTAGAACAGCGCAATCCAGATGTCGCCCTTCCAGAGGCCGATTGCCATGCCGACACCGGCAAGAAGCGAAATTCCCTCACTCCAGCCGAAGGACGTGGCTTTTTTTACCTGTGCTACGTCAACGCCTGCGAGCTCCTCGGCGCTGATGATGCGCTGCGGAAGGTCGGGTTCGGGCGTGATTTCGCCGTGCTCGGCGGGAACGGCAATGCCTCTGTCGCGGCAGACGCGCTGCAGGGCCTCAAATTCACTGGTGGTCATTGACGACTTAAAGCGCTCAAGAATCTCGCCTTCGGGGGCCTGGGCGAGTTCTGAGGCCATGGCACGGACTTTTTTGCGGTTGACTTCAGGCATAACAAAACCTTTGGTTAATAATCTAGATGCGGGCCAAAAGGACGGTAACGAAAGCACTCATCCCCTCTTCCCGGCCTTCAAACCCAAGTTTTTCGTTGGTCTTGGGTTTGACGGAAATGCGGCTGACATCCACAGACATAATGCGGGCAATGCTTTCGCGGATGGCTGTGAGATGTGGGTTGATCTTGGGCTTTTGGGCAATGAGAACCGCGTCGAGGTTCACGAGTTCCCAGCCTGCGGCGCGCACACGCGCGAAAGCGTCTTTGAGTAAAACGCCGCTGTCGGCCCCCTTGTAGGCGGGATCGGTGTCAGGGAACAAAATCCCGATGTTGCCCAGGTTGGCGGCGCCCAACACGGCGTCCGTGACGGCATGCAGCAGCACATCCGCGTCACTGTGACCGTCAAGGCCCTTCGTGTGGGGAATCGTGACGCCGCCAAGAATCAAAGGACGCCCTTCGACCAGACGGTGGGAGTCATAACCGATGCCGGTACGGATTTCGGGGAGCATCGGCTTCTGAGAGTTTTCAAACATCATGCGGGCCAAAGTTAAATCAGCGGGTCTTGTTATTTTAAAGACCGAGGGCTGCGCTGCAACAACGCTTACGCGGCCGCCCGCGGCCCGAACGGCGCTTGACTCATCCGTGACGTCGGGGTGTTTCTCAAGTGCATTTAAAAGCGCAAGCCCGGCAAAGGCCTGAGGCGTCGCAATGCGCCAGAGATGCTCGCGGGAAATGTCCTCAGTGATGACGTCGGCAGCATCGGTGCGCTTAACGGTATCGGACACAGGGACCGCCAGCACAGCGCCGGCTAAAGGTCCGTGTTTAAGGATATCGGTTTTGGCTTTATCAATGAGCTCTGTGACGTCATCGGGATCCACGAGGGGCCTTGCGGCATCGTGCACCAGGACGAGCGCATCTTTGAGTGTCTCCGTTCCGATTGCTTTGAGCGTATTTAAAACCGTTTCACTGCGCGTGGCGCCGCCCGTGCGGAAGAGTTCGGCTTTGCCCAGGTCAAGATCCGCGGCATAGCCGTCGGCGGGACTCACGCCCACCACGATGCGGTTAATCTGACTGACGGCAGAAAGCGAAGCAATGCACGCCTGAAGCACCGTTGGCGTTGAGTCACCGGCGATCGACAGGTACTGCTTGGGATGATCAGCTTTCATCCGGCTGCCCACGCCCGCGGCAGGAATGACGGCAATGACGGATTTAAATTCCATGGATAAAAGCCTCACATTTATGGGATACAGAAAACCCCTCCTCGGCCGAAACCAAGAAGGGGTTTAGGGCTAAAGACTACGCAAGTCTAATCAAAGGATTAGAACTTGTGGAGAAGACCGAACATAACCTGGGTGGTCTTGAAGTCCTTATCACTGGTCGTGCCGTCAGTGTTGGTGATGCCGTCTTCCATGCTGGTCTGCATGTAACCGGCACCAGCGTAAAGGTTCGTACGCTTGGAGAACGGATAGGTGTAGCCGACCTGGATGATGTAGGCGTCAGCAGAAATCTTGGCATCTTTCGTGTCGTAGTTCACATCGCCCTTACCGTAACCAGCACTGACGAGGAACTCACCCGCACCGATCGGGGCCGTGGCACCAACGTTCACACCGAAACCATCAAAGGACCAGCGCCATTCATTGTTAAGGACGCGAGGATCTTCCGCGTAGTTAGCCTTCATGCCGGCATAGTTAGGAGCCGCCTTGAAATACTGACCAGCGAGGAACACTTTGGCAACGCTGAAATCATAAGAACCGCCGAGATTGATGGTGTAGGAATCATCGTACTGGCTGTCATCGTACACGGTCGTGCCGGCAACACTCTTCTTGTTCAGGTATTCAACCAAACCGAGCACCTGGAGGGCACCGAAGTCAGCCTGAGCGCCGAGAGAGAAGAGACGATCATCGCCAGATTCGTTTTCAGTAGCATTACCCATGGTGTACTGAGCGTAAACCGTGACCGGACCAACCTTCGGAGAAACATAGGCTAAGGCGTTGTTGTAGCGGCTATCGTAGTTGGCCGTAACGGCAAAGTGACCGGCCATCTTGCCCCAGCCCGAACCAAAGGGGCTCACGCTGCCCGCGTAGAAACCGACAGAGCCGGCATCAGAACCGATACGACCCATACGACCGGCGTAGATGCTGCCGAAGGGGCCGGACACACGAAGCGTCGCTTCACGGTTAAAGAGGCCATCCTTGCTCATAGCACCGGTGTCGGCGTCGAAGCCGCTTTCCAGTACGAACCCAACCTGGTAGCCGTTACCAAGGTCCTCAGAACCTTTCAGGCCCCAGCGGTTGCCGCTGGACATACCGGAATCGAGCGAAAGGGTATCCTTGGCATCAGACAACCCGGTTTCATCGTAATGAACATAAGAAAGGCCCGTATCAATACGGCCGTACACATCCACGTTCGCTGCAAAAGCGGAACCTGCAACACAGGCGCCGAGCACAGCAACAGCAATCAACTTCTTCTGCATTTGGAATTCTCTCCTTTAATTAGCGGATTCAGTCGCCCAAGCCTTTTGATGCCTGAGTCGGCTCACCGTTAGTGCGACTGTATCGGATTTTTTCCGGCAAGCGCAAATAATCTGTTTGTCTTATTTGAGGTATTAACCGTGTTTTTACTGTTAAATCAGACGGTAAAACACTTTTCCAGCCGATAAAATCTTTTGGGTATTGATATTACTCTATTGATTTAATTAAAGAATTAGTCAATACCCTTCTCTGACGGAATGTGGTTGACGGCTCATTTCCAAAAATAAAGAACTGGTTTTCATTTGTTGTTTTAAGCAACAAAAAGCCCGGATCTCTCAGGATTTCCGGGCCGCATAAATACTGGGTTTCAGCTTAATTCAAAGGCGGGCCTTTCTCCTTTTTTGGCCTTGCGCTTTTCCTTGGCTGAAGCAACGCCCAGGATCGACGCAATCGGCTCAAAGGTTTTGCGGTGCTCAGGGCACACGCCCAGGCGCTTAATCGCGTCGATGTGTTCTTTAACGCCGTAGCCCTTATGTTTGGCAAAGCCGTAACCGGGATAGCGAAGATCGAGCTCATCCATGCGGTGGTCACGCGTTGTCTTGGCAAGAATGCTTGCGGCGGAAATCGCAGCCACCTTGTCGTCGCCCTTTACGATGGCGTTTGCCGGGTACGGAACTTCCGGGAGGCGGTTGCCGTCCACAAGCACCAGTTTGGGTTCAATTCTTAAGCCCAGCACCGCTCGGCGCATCGCGAGCATGGTGGCTTTAAGGATATTCATTTCCTCGATTTCTTCGACCGAGGCATCCGCCACACACCAGCAGAGGGCCTTGGCTTTGATTTCTTCAGCGAGTTCATCGCGGCGCTTCGCTGTGAGCTTTTTGCTGTCTCTGAGGCCTTCGATCGGTTCATCGGGATTCAAAATCACGGCTGCGGCGTAGACGGCCCCGGCTAAGGGGCCTCTGCCCGCCTCATCCACCCCCGCGATGAGGTCGCCCGAGTCAACGAGCATCATGTCGTTAAAGAGGTCGTCCATGCGGGACGCCACAGCCTTTTTTGCCATCCTCAGACTCCCAGCAGCGGTTTATCCGGCACCCATTCAAGCTTGATGCGCTCCCGGATGAGTTCCGGATCGGCAATGTACCGTACGTCCCCTCCGAGCCCCGCGGCAAAAATGAGGCGGCCTCCGAGCCAAAGAAGGGGTAAGGACCCCCTTTCAAAACTCGGGATTTTTAAAGCCTGATAAAGGTGCTTGAGATTGCGGCTCGGCCGCAAAGCCCAGAGCTTGAGTTTTTCGCCGCCACGTCTGGACCGCACAAACAAAGGCCCCTCTTTTAATTTTTGAGCATCAAAGCCGGCTTCGCCTTCTTCGCACGGTATAAACCGCAGTACCCCGCCCCAGAGTCCCAGGCTTATCTCGGATTCGCCCTTCCAGACAAGATCCATGTCGCGGGAGACATCGCGGTTTACAGGATCGCAGTCACGCAAAACGAGGTCCGCGCCCCAGCGGCGGATTTCGCGGCCGTCACAGCGGATCGTAAGACGGCTGTCGTTGTGCGTTTCCCTCACCTGCCGCAGTGCCTCAAAAAGCCGGACTTTGGACGGGGGGCGCACGCCTTCAGCGGCAAGCCAGCTTCTCAGACACAGAGCCTGGCGCGCGACCGGCAGCATCAGAAGCTTGGCAATGACGAGCGAATGGCCGTCAGCGGCACGGCACAGCGCCACATCATCGCTTCCGACGCTTTTCATGACGTCCGCGGCCTGCGCCACAAGCGTGACGCTTCGCGCGGCTGCCGCGCGCCAGCCGGGTCTTACGGCATCCAGTTCCGGAAAGACCTTGTTGCGGATGAGGTTACGTAAAAAACGGTTGTCGGCGTTACTGTCGTCCTCGACAAACGTGAGCCGCGCCTTTTTGACGTAGCTCTCGATTTCTGAGCGCGCCACATCAAGCCAGGGCCGCGACAGCACGAGGCGCTCGGTTAAAGCCGCGCTTTCCATCGTGCGCACGGGACTCATGGCGGAAAGCCCTTCGGGACCGGCGCCTCTCATCCACTGAATGAAGAAGGTTTCAATGCGGTCGTCGAGGTGATGCCCCGTCATGATCACATCGGAATTCGTTTCGTGCGCAATGCGCTTCAAGGTCTGATAACGGGCCTCACGCGCGGCGGCTTCGATGCCGGCGGGCGACTGGCGGTTCACATAAACCTTTTCGATCCTCAGTGGCAGACGCCACTTTTCACACATGGCTTTGGCGTGCTCGGCCCAGGCGTCGGCGTTCACGGAGAGCCCGTGGTGCACGTGCACCACCGTGATTTCAGCGATCTGCGTCTGATGCGGCTTATGGTAGAGCTTCGCCAAAATATCCACGAGGGCCGTTGAGTCACGGCCGCCCGAAAACGCCGCCACAATCCGTACCGGATTCACGGGTCTCAGACAAAACACTTCCGCGGGGCTTGCCGCACGGCGCTCGGCCACGGCGTCAACCGCGGCCTTCACGAGCTCCGTTAAGTGTTGTGCCGTGGTCGGTCCGCGCTTTGCTGCCGCCTTCTTATTCTCAGCCTTGGGCATCGGTCTTTACGGCTTTGTTAGCGGTACGGGGTTTGGCGGGCGACTTCTTTGCCGCTGCCTTTTTAACGGGCTTGGCTGCGGCCCCGGCGTCGCCCTCATCCGCCTTTTTGGCGCGGGGCTTGCGGGCTGCGGGCTTTTTGGCGGCCGGCTCGGCTTCGGTTTTATCTTCGGCCTTGGCTTCCACGGCGTCCACGGCTGTGAGCGCCGCGGCTTTCAGGGTTTCCGCCGTTTTCCTTGCTCCGGTTTCAGGGGTTTGAACCGTTTCAAAGCGCCCGTAACTCATGATGCGCGCAAGACGCCGCTCACGCAGTTCATCCGATGAAAGGCTCATGACTTTGCGCAGTTCATCAATCAGGGTCTTTTTAAGTGCCGCTGCCATGAGCTTCGGATCACGGTGCGCGCCGCCCAGGGGTTCAGGGATCACTTTATCCACAAGCCCGAGCGTTAAGAGTTTGTCTGAGGTAAGCGCCAGGGCTTCCGCGGCCTGCGGCGCCTTGTCCGCGGACTTCCAGAGAATGGAGGCGCAGCCTTCGGGGCTGATCACGGAATAAGTCGCATACTGCAGCATCAAAACGACGTCGGCGACGGCAATTGCAAGCGCTCCGCCCGAGCCCCCTTCCCCGATAATCGTGGCAATCACGGGAACGGTGAGCTTACTCATCTCAAGAATGTTGCGGCCGATGGCTTCGGATTGGTTGCGTTCTTCGGCGCCGATTCCCGGATAGGCCCCGGGAGTGTCCACAAACGTAAAGACGGGAAGTCCGAACTTTTCAGCTAGTTTCATGAGCCTCAGGGCCTTGCGGTAGCCTTCCGGGCGGCTCATGCCGAAGTTGCGCTTCGTGCGCTCACGGGTGTCGCGCCCCTTCTGATGCCCGATCACCATCACGGGGTGTTCGCCCAAACGGGCCAGGCCCCCGACGATCGACTGATCATCGGCAAAGGTACGGTCACCGTGGAGTTCATGAAAGTCTTCAAAAACGGCATCCACGTAGTCAAGCGTGTACGGGCGGTTGGGATGGCGGGCGACCAAAGCCGTCTGCCAGGGCGTGAGCTCCCGGTAGATTTCCGCGGTCTTTTGCGTCATTTCGCGCTCAAACCGCGCAATTTCGCTTTGGTGCTCCGTGCCGTTTTCCAGAGCGTCGTTTTCGAGTTTTTCGATCTGTGCGTCGATTTCACCCAACGCTTTTTCAAATTCAAGGAAAACTTTCTTCGACATAAGGTTTATCCGTTCGTTTTTGGCGGAAAGCGGGGCTTTCCGGGTCAATGTAATCAGTACTGTACGGGCGTTTGAGTGCGGCTCCGCCACAAAAGCCACGTGGCGGCCGTTCTGTAAGGTTTCCAGGCTTCTGAGAGCTCCCGGGCCTTTTCAACCGACCCGTAAAGGGCTTCGGCCGCTTTTTTAACGCCGAAATCGTCCACGGGGAAAACGTCCGAGCGGTTAAGCCCGAAAATCATCACCATGTGCGCGGTCCACGGGCCCACGCCCGGAAGGTCATCGAGCCTTGCAAGAATCTCGGCGTCGGTTAAGGGGTTAAGCGCTTCGGGCGTCAGTTGACCGGTCATGAAGCCCCCTGCCAGAGCCCTTAAAGCCTTCACTTTGGTTTTGGTGAGCCCCAACGCCGCGAGCGCCGTTTCGTCCGCGGCAACAAGAGCGCGCGCAAGTTCTGCGCCTGCCGTATTGCCCGCAAACGCAAGCACCCGGCTCTGCGCGGCTTTAGCGGCGCTGTTATGCACCTGCTGACCGCAGACGGCACGCACCATCGAGCGCATCAGGTCATCGGTTTCCTGCAACGCCTCTTCGCGGCAGGATTCAATCACGCTCTGCAGCACGGGGTCGCGCGCGACGACTCTTAACGCATCAGCCCACCAGGCAACGATCATAGAAATTCCGCGAGGAAACCCGCGTCTTCAGACGCGGGAGGAATCGCGGCCCTCCTTTCTCAGTTCAGTTAAAAACATCTTTCGCTTCTCAAGAAGCGAAAGTTTCTTGTAGGAAATACCGGCAGAAATCTTTGTACCGTTCAGACGGCGCACATCGAATGCACCCGAGGAGCGTCTGCCAAAAATAAAGCCGACTTCCCCTTTGCACAGCACCTTGTCAAAGAGCCTGAAGCCGTGCACTAGGTACGGAGCCTGATGGCGCTTGCGCACACCGCCTTTGAGAATCGTCAGCT
>ENA-OWXQ01000644-OWXQ01000644.1-human-gut-metagenome-genome-assembly--contig:-NODE-644-length-16352-cov-12.2211_pt1 | contig 16352 bp, 20 predicted proteins | sample MGYA00249246_ERZ652059 | MGnify/ENA primary metagenome ERZ652059 (study PRJEB26925, sample SAMN05827064) | human gut metagenome | biome: ENVO:2100002; feature: ENVO:00000062; material: ENVO:00002003...
AAAAAATTTCGAAAGCCCGCATTCCTCCCGGGGCTCAAGCCCCGGGCTTCCTGCGGGAAATTCTGTGAAGAAAAACCCCGGCACGGCGGCCGGGGATGTGTGCTGAGGCCTCGCTATAGAGGATCGTCTAGAGCGCCGCCATGGACGTAATGAGAAGCGCGTTAATCAAGTCAATCAAAAAGGCCCCCACAACGCCCACAATCAGCCAGGCCTGAGGGCAGGTGCCGTATTTTTCAGCAAGCGCCTGCATGTTCGCAAGGGCATTTGCGGTTGCCCCCATCGAAAAGCCGACGCCGCCAGCGGCAAGCATCACGGCCGTGTAGTTGCGGCCGATCAGAAGAAAGATCACAAGCCACCCGAAAAGAAGCGCCAGTGCCGTCTGCAGCGCCAGAATCACCACAAGGGGCCCGGCGAGGTTTATGAGTTCATGCAGTTTCAGACTGTTGATCGCCATCGTCACAAAAAGAATGAGGCAGATGTCCGCGACAGCGTCGAGCCCCTTGCCCGTTACCTTATAGGCGCCCGTGTAGTCTCCGACGTTACGCACAATTGCTGCCACGATCATGGAGCCGATGTAGGCCGGCAGCGTAATGTAGGCACCGAGCCACTTGGAGACAATCATGCCGGCAGCAAGCGTCAGTGTCACAACGCTTACGGCTTTCATGAGTTCCCGGGTAAAGGCCGGTTTATTTCCCGAGTGATCGTCCTGCACACCCGTTTCGACTTCGGTCGGAATGTGAAGGGGTTCAGCCAAATCGCCGTGCTCGTTCGGAATCTGTACCTTATAGCGCCGGATGAGCCATTCGCCCAAGGGGCCGCCCACCAGAAGCGCCGCCACCATCCCGAAGGTGGCCGCGGTGATTGCCATCGCCGTGCCCCCGCTGATGCCGTAGGTTTGCTCAAAATAAGGCCCGAAGGCAGCTGCGGTACCCAAGCCGCCCATCATCGAGACGCTGCCTGCCAAAATGCCGTAGTGGGTGTCAATGCCCATGAGCCACGCCGCGCCCATGCCCACGACGTTTTGCAGAAACGCAAGGACCGTCACGGCCATAAGAAAGGTCACGAGGATCTTTCCGCCGTTGGTGACAAGTTTGAGACTTGCGGTGAGCCCGATCGTTGTAAAGAACCCGAGCATGAGAACGGTCTGCAGCGTACTGTCAAAGGTAACGCGCATGATGCCCTGATCCTCCAGGCCCGAAAGGATCGCCGCACAGAGCATGCCGCCGATCACGGGGCTCGGGATACTGAAGCGCGCCAGAACCGGGACGCGCCGCTTGATCCAGACGCCTAAAAAGTAGGTGATCACCGCAAGCGCAACGGCTTGCACCATGTTGACTTTGAGCAAAAGCATGCCGCTCTCGGCAAAGGAGTATTCCATTGTTTTTCTTCTTTGGTTTCGGTGGGAGGACCCGCGATCGGGACAATGTGTTTTGGCTTATTATGCGGGAAAAACGCCCGCCGATCCGAAGTTTTTCGGGCTGACGCCAGTTTATCGGGGAGGGAATGGGGAACTTCTCTTAGGAGAAATAGGTAAGCCGCCTGCAAACCGAAGCTTTTTCTGGGTAAAAATACCTAACACCGCGTCCGGGCTTTCCGAACGCGGTGTCGGGCCGTGTTAAGCGTGCGCTTCTTCACGCAGAAACTCTTTGGTACGGGTGTGGGTGACAAACCAGGTCATGGCAAAAAGGGCAATGCCGGCTAAGGTAAGCCCGAAGGCCGTTGCCCCCCAGAAGCCTTCAGCGCCGAAAGGCCCGCCCACAATCTGACCGTCAAAGCCGAGCCAGTAGCCGCCACCGAGCCCCACGGCCCAGAGAAGGATGCCGTAGACCATCATCGGCCAGAAGGTGACGCGGTAACCGCGTAAGGCAAAGCCGCAGATCGTCTGACAGGCGTCCATGGCGTGGTAGACCACGCCGTAAATGAGAAGCGTCACGGCCAGCGTGTGCACCGCCGCGTCCGTGGTGTAAAGGCCGACGAGAGCGTCGCGCCCGAGGTAAAGCGCAAGCGCGCCCAATACTGCAAGCGTGAGGCCGATTCTGAGCGCTCTGAACGTCACCTGCTGCGCCACGGGCGGGTGCCCGGACCCAAGCGACTGGGCCACAAGGACGCTTACCGCAATCCCGAGACTCATCGGAACCTGATAAAGCGTTGCCGTGATGTTGCCCACAATCTGGTGCGCCGCGACGTCAATCGTGCCGATACGGGCGATAAAAATCGCCATGAGCGTAAAGGAACTCACTTCAAAGAAGGTGGAGAGCCCAATGGGGACCCCGAGCTTTAAGTGCTGCAAAAGGGCTTTGACGTCAGGCAGATAAAACTTCGCGGGCCGCATGGGGCTGTAAAACCTGTCGCACTTCCAGATGAGCCAGTAAGCAGCCAGCGACAACCAGGAGTTCACGGCCGTTGCGGCACCGGCGCCCGCACCGCCGAGCTCGGGTAAGCCAAAGAGACCGTACATGAAAAGTGCGTTTAAGGGCACTTTCATCGCGAGCATCCCAAGGGCCACATACATCGTGACCTTGGGGCGGTTAACGGCCGCATTGAGCGCCACAAAAGGACGCGAGAGGACCGCTGCCGGCAGTCCGGCGGCACTGAAAAGGAGGTATTCTCCCGCCATCAGCGCGACGTTGCCGTGCACCTGCCCGAACGCGACCCAAAAGTCGGTCTGAAGAATCAGTGCCATCCCGATCACGGTGAGAATGACGCCGAGCCAGGCTGACTGCGTGAGTTCAAAGCCGATCCTCTCAAACTTCCGCGCGCCGTAGTGGTGGCCCGCAATGGGGCTTAAGCCCTGCAAAATCCCCACAAGCGAAATAAAGATCATGACGGCCGTTGCGGACGCGAGAGCCACGGCTGCGAGGTGTTCGGCGCCGAGCCGCCCTGCCATGATGGTGTCAACGGTCGCAGAGCCCATGATGGAGAGGTTTGCGACAAAGATGGGACTCGCGAGTTTAAAAAGGGCGCCAACGCTGATGTCGGGGGGCGTGAGCCGCGTCGGACGGGTATTTTCGGGCGCGTCGGAAGTCTTTGTTTCGGCGCTAGAGGACATGGTCAACCTCAGAAACAGCACCGGGCTGTTTCTAAAAGAAATTACTTAGTTCGGATGCGGGACGCAGTTTAACCGATTGCGCGCAGCCTTTGGCGGCGGTTGGTATTGGACGAAAGGCTTACCTCGTGAGCAGTTTTGGGTCGCAAAGAAAATCAGTGATGCCGACGCTGAAAATCCCGTCATTGTCGTAATACGGGTAGATGCAGTCCGGCGTGATAAGGATCTCCGATTAAAACTTCCAGGACGTATTGAGCATAAAGGCGTGGGTTTCGCTCTTATCCGACCCGTTAAAGCTGTAGGAGAGGGTGGAGGAGAACATCTCACCGGCGATAAACCGTAAGCCCGCGGACACACCGTAGGAGAGATCCCCGATCGTTTCAGGCCGCACATGGTCGGTGCTCGTCAAACCCGCACCGGGGCGTTTCCGCAAAGACCGGTTTGACGCCAAGCTTTTCGGCAAGTTTCCGGCCGAATTCAACGTCGGCCCCGGTAAGTTTCCCGGCGGCATCGTGGTAGGTAAACGGCGGATAGACGCCTTAGGTGTCGATTCTCAGTTCCCCGGTGCGGGCAATTTTGTCGGCGAGGTCTTCAGCGGCAAGGGCGTTGGCGGCCGCAAGCGCGGCAAGGGTAAATAGCGAAAGAGCGGCGGCGGTGAGTTTGCGGCGGGTGATGGTGAATGTCATTTTGTTTTGTCCTTAAAAGTCTGTTTTAAAAAGTTTGTTCGAATTGGTTTTGTTCGGAATCAGCGGCGATTGGTGCAGGCGGACTTCACCGAAGGAACTCGCACCGCGGCGCGGCGGGGCGAGCGCAGGCGCTCAGGGCTGCGGCTCCAGGCGGGCACGGGCGTTGCAGAAAGAAACGTAACGGCGTAGGGGGCGGAGAGGATTTTCGTGGTCATGGGTTTTCTCGATTCAGTTAAAAATTCAGTTCATAAAAAAACGCCGGCTTTTCTGGTGTGAGCCGGCGTTTGCAGGTGGTGTTGGTTGTTTGCGCTTTAAGTCTTGGGTTTCCTCACTTTTTGCGTGCACGACACCGGGCTCACGTGGATGGTCTGACACATACACATGGGCATACACATGAGGCGGGCGGTGATCGTGCTGGTGAAGTTCATGATGTTTTTGGTTTGCTTGGGTTAACAAAAAAGGCGCTTCGGAAGTTTTTCCGTAAGCGCCTTGCGGTTTGCTTTTCTTCGCGTTATGCGGTTTTTCGCAGACAACAGACGCTTACCGTTGTGCAGCAGCACATCGGGCACATACGCATCATGTTGTTCTTGGCGGAGAGCATTTGGTTAACAAAACCTTTTGAGTCAAATTCGGTGAAAGGCCGTTGCCTTTCGGTGACGGGCATTATGCACGGAGTTTTCGCCGGCTGTAAAGCGAATTCGAACTGCAAGGGCAGGGTGGAAGGTGACCGGGTCGTCCGCTGATTTCAGAAATTTGCGGAGAAAAGTCTTTTAAGTTCAGTTGCCTTTCGTTCGACGGAAGCGCTTCGTGTAGTCACAACTGCCATCGCGCAATCAGGGTATGCGGCATGGTAATACGTCGTATGCGCAAAGCCGAATTCTTCGCAAAGGGCATTGTCCTGTGCGATAAGGACGGCACGCGGCTAAGAGACAGGTCCGGACATCACCGCGCTCAATGGCCGGCTTCCTCTTTATCGAAACAGCGCATCATGTCGGCGCCGGCAGTTTCCGTCTGCGCGGTTTCAAGCGGTTCAGGCTGAGTTGGTTGCGTCAGCCTGCGCATGACCGACAAGAAAAAAGGCCGCCCGGCATGAACGCCCGACAGCCTTTCTTTCGAAACCAATCCCGTTATTTTGTCCCGGTCGACCCAAAGCCCCCGGCCGCACGGCTTGACGCTTCAAAATCTTCGACGACATGAAACTGCGCCTGCACCACGGGCACGATCACAAGCTGCGCAATGCGCTCAAAGGGATTTAACACAAAGGGCTCGGCGGAGCGGTTCCAGAGGCTCACCATGAGTTCGCCCTGGTAGTCGGAGTCAATGAGCCCCACGAGGTTTCCGAGCACAATGCCCTTTTTGTGCCCGAGGCCGCTTCGCGGAAGGATCACCGCGGCGTAGCCGGGGTCGGCCAAGTGAATCGCAAGCCCCGTGTGCACAAGGTACGTTTCCCCCGGGGCTAAGGTGCGGGGTTCATCAACCAGGGCTCTTAAATCAAGCCCTGCGGAACCCGGTGTTGCGTACTGAGGGAGCTGCGTGCGGATGCGGTTATCCAAAATTTTGAGATCGACTTTCATATCTATCTATCTTTTCTTGTTTCTGGCCTGGGCGGTGGTCACCACGCCGATAAAGACGAGGATCATACCTAAGGGGATGTTGTCGGAACGGTCAAAGGCAACGCCTGTGGCCATGAGAATGACGCCAGCGAGGGCAATCAAGGGCCCCGCAAGGCGGATGAGGGCAAAGGCCATGCGCACAACGGGTTCATTTTTAAGGTAGGGGTCATCGTCCGTGTCGGCGGGCACCGCGTCCCCCTGAAGAGGAGCGGGTTCAGCCGTGCTTCTCACGGTCACCATGCCGTTGTCTGCGGTGACGGACAAGGGGCTCAGACTCCCGATTTTGCCTTTCATGAGCTTGTCGAGGTAGGCCACATAGTCGCCGTCGGGCGGCTCAAGACTGAAGGGATCACGCATGGTTACTGTCCTTAAGGCTTGCCGCAATAAAGTCCGTGATGCGCTGCGCGGTTTCGTCTTTAGTCATGGTCGGAAGTTCTGTGACGCCGGTTTTTGTCACGAAGATCACGGTATTCTCGTTCTTGCCGAACACTGCCGGGGCGAGGTTGCCGACAATAAGGTCAGCGCCCTTCGTTACACATTTGGTCCGGGCATTGGCTTCTAAGTTTTCGGTTTCCGCGGCAAAGCCCACGGCAAAAAGCGTGGGCCGCGCTTTTTTAACGTCCGCGAGAATGTCAGGGTTTTTCACGAAGGTGAGGGTAAGCGACTCTTTCCCCGGCGTCTTTTTCATTTTCTGCGGGGCAACCTCTGCTGTCTTCCAGTCGCAGACCGCGGCAACGCCCGCAAAGATATCGGCGTCTTGGGTTTCTTTCAGCGCTGCCGTATGCATTTCGTCTGCCGTTTTGACGGAGATAACGCGCACACCCGCGGGCGCGGTTAATGCCGTGGGGCCTGAAATCAGTACTGTGTCGCATCCGGCCTGCATGAGGCTTCGCGCAAGCGCATAGCCCTGAAGGCCGGAACTACGGTTTGTGATCACCCGAACGGGATCAAGAGGCTCTTCGGTGGGGCCGGCCGTCACAACGGCTTTTTTGCCCGTAAGGGTTTTGGGGGCAAGCGCCGCGGCAGCCAGTTCCACAATATCTTCCGGCTCCATCATGCGCCCTGCGCCGGTTTCGCCGCAGGCAAGGTTTCCCGCCTGCGGTCCCCAGATCATGACGCCGTCATCAGCTAATACTTTGACGGAGCGCTGCACCGCGGGGTTTTCCCACATCCGTGTATTCATCGCCGGACAGACCGCGAGGGGCGCCGCACGCGCAATGATTGCGGTGCTCACAAGATTGTCGGCAATCCCGTGGGCGGCTTTACCGAGGATGTCGGCGGTCGCGGGCGCCACAATCATGAGGTCGCACGCCCCGTGCGTGGCCGCAAGGTGCGGCATATCGCGCGTGAGGTTTTCAATGCCGACGGCGTGGCCGCAGAGCGCTTCAAAGGTTAAGGGTGTCACAAAGTGCGCCGCCGCCTCAGTCATGATGACCCTCACATCGGCTCCGGCTTTTTTTAGGAGCCTGACGAGTTCGCAGGACTTGTAGGCGGCAATACCGCCCGTGACGGCAAGCGTAACGGAGCGGTTTTTGAGTGTGGGATAAGCGGGCACGGCAGGCAAACGATCGAAAAGTTAGCTGATGACGGCATTGTAGCGGGACAAGGCGGGCGCTTTTCGGGCCGGTGACGGATAATTCAGTGCGGCTGGCAGCGGCGCTTCTGTTCCGGAATGCGGCTGCGTTTCTGTGATTAATTCCTGAAGGAGAAGCAATGAGTACGCCGTACATCATGTTTTTGGGCATCGGGGTCGGCTCGCTGATCCTTGCCTGGCTGTGCGGGTACTGGAAGAAAAATAGCCGGAAAGCCAGTCAGCGGCGGACTTTTTGCCTGCGCTCCGGACAAATCGCATCATCCTCAGTGATCGTGCCGACATGCCTCGTCGCAGCCCGCGCCCTTTCCACGACGCCCTCAAAGAATTCCGGGTGCTGCATATAGTACTGGAGCTGCTCCCAGTCGCGTTGGGAGAAATCAAGCACCACATTTCCGGACGGTGTCTGCAGGGATGCGTAGGTGCCGGGCCGTTTGTTTTCTTTTTTGATGCATTGCTGATTCCTTGTTTTCCTGCGGGTTCCGGCTTACTGCGCCTGCCGCAGAGCTTCCCGTTAGAACGGTACGTGGGTGGCTTGATGCCGCCCTGGACGCGGGCCTTCTTCGGCTTATGCCGGCCTTTGTGGAGACGCTGAGCCGGCGGCCGATGCTGCTTTCCTGCGACACGGGGCTCATGTGTCATCTCTTGGGTTTTACAAGCCCGGTGCATAACGGCCCCAAGGCCGGTGTGAGCTTTTACCGGGATCGCCAGGGGCACAGTGTGGATCTTGTGCTTGAGACGGACGGGAAGGTCTTTGCCGTGCAGATGAGTCCGTATAGCCCGGGAGCGGCCGGGCTTAAAAGCCTCGCGTACTTCCGGAAGAAAACAGCCGGCTGCAGTGAGGGTGCGGTGATTTCCATCTATCCCGAGACAGCCGTTTCAGACGAAGACACCCGCTCTATCAGCCTCTGGTCAATCTGAGAGAGGCTCATTTCTTCGGGGACTTAAATTCCGCAACGACAATGAGAAAGGCCCCGAGGCAGATTGCGATATCGGCCACATTAAACGCGGGCCAGTGCCAGCCGGCAAGATGAAAGTCGAGAAAATCGACGACGCTTCCCAAAACCACGCGGTCAATGGCGTTACCCACGGCGCCCGAGAGAATGAGAACGGAGGCCCACTGAAAGAAGCGGTTGGCGGTGCGCTTCATGGTAATAAGCGCAATCACCGCAACGACAGAGGCCATCGTCACGAAAAACGCGGTCTGCCAGCCGCCCGCGTCGCTTAAAAAAGAGAAGGCTGCGCCGGTGTTTCGGACGTGGCAGAGGTTAAAAAAGGGGAGAACGCGGATAAATTCTCCCTCAAAAAAGGCCGCCTGAATCCAGGCTTTTGTCGCCTGATCAAGAATGAGAAAAACGACGGCCGCAGCCGCAAGAAGGCCAAACCGCCCCCACGAAACGGCGGGGGGATTTGACGGATTTTGACGGTCTGCGGCCTGCATGGCGCGTTAAGCGTAAAGACGCTTTTCGCCGGCACCGAAGAGGTTGACGCGGCACCTCGGGCAAAGGCCCGGATGTTCGGCGTCTTCGGTGGTGCCGTCAACGTAGTGCCAGCAGCGGATGCACTTGGTGCGCGGGCTCGGGGTCACGGTGACCGTAAGTTCCGCGTCGTCCTTTTCGGCCTTCCGGAGCTCACACTTTGAGGTCATCATCACAAAGCGGAGTTCTTCGCCCAAAGAGGCAAGGTACTGCCAGTCGCTTCCGGAGGCCGTAATGACGGCGTCCGCGGCAAGGCTCGAACCGATCTTGCCTTCGGCGCGCAGGGTCTCGATTTCTTTCAAAACCTTGGCGCGTGCTGAACGCACCGCCTCCCACTTTGCGAGAAGCTCGGGGGCGTTGGCGACTTCGGGCACCATGTGATTGGTTTCCGTGAAGATCGTGCCGCTTTCGTTGGGCGAAAACACGGCAAAGGCTTCTTCGGCGGTAAAGGACAGAATTGGCGCCATGAGACGCAGAAGCGTTGCCGTGATGTGCCAGAGCGCGGTCTGCGCGGAACGCCTCGGAAGGCCATCGGCCTTTGTCGTGTAGAGGCGGTCCTTCAAAACATCGAGATAGAACCCGCCCAGGTCTTCCGTGGCAAAGCTCATCAAGAGGGAGGTCACCAGATGGAACTGGTACGTCTGCTCAAGTTCGAGGATTCTGTCCTGCAGGGCGTCGACGCGTGCCAGGGCCCAGCGGTCAAGCTCAAGCATCTCACTGACCGGAACGGCGTCTTTTTTGGGATCAAAGTCGCTCGTGTTGGCAAGGAGGAACCTGAGCGTATTGCGGATACGGCGGTAGCTGTCTACAACGCGCGCGATGATGGAGGGCCCGATTCTGAGTTCGCTCGTGTAGTCGGTGCTTGCCACCCACAGACGGCAGATTTCAGCACCGTACTTGTTGCAGATTTCCTGCGGGCTCACGGTATTGCCGCGGCTCTTGCTCATCTTTTCGCCGTTTTCGTCCACAAGGAACCCGTGGGTGAGAAGGGCGTCGTAGGGCGGACGGCCGTCCAACATCGTGCCGATGAGAAGCGACGAGTGGAACCAGCCGCGGTGTTGGTCGCTGCCTTCAAGGTAGAGGTCTGCCGGGAACTTGTTCAAATCATCCTTGTGGCTGCCGCGCATCACGGTAAAGTGCGTGGAGCCGGAATCAAACCAAACGTCGAGAATGTCGCTCGTCTTTACGTACTGGCTGACTTCGTCGGCCGCGAGGAACTCTTCGGGCTTGGCCTTAACCCAGGCTTCAATGCCTTCTTTTTCGACGCGCTTGGCGACTTCTTCCATGATTTCAAGAGTCCTGGGGTGCAGTTCACCCGTGGCCTTATTCATGAAGAAGGGAAGCGGCACACCCCAGTTGCGCTGACGGGAAATACACCAGTCGGGGCGGTTTTCGATCATGGCGTGCAGGCGGTTATAGCCCCAGCTCGGGAAAAACTTCGTGCTGTCAACGCCCTTAAGTGCGGCTTCACGCAGAGTCTGCGCGGAGGCCGGTTCCCCGAGAACGCCCTTGGTGTCCGCATCGGGCTTATCCATTCTCACAAACCACTGGGCTGTGGCGCGGTAGATCAACGGGGTCTTATGACGCCAGCAGTGCATGTAGCTGTGGTTCATCTTGCCCACGGCGTAAAGAGCGCCCGCGACACGCAGGGTGTCAACGATCTTAGGCTGCGCCTTCCAGATGAAAAGTCCTCCGAAAAGCGGGAGCCAGTCGGCGTAGACGCCGTTACCCTGCACGGGATTAAGGATCTCATCGTTGGTCATTCCGTGCTTTTTGCAGCTCACAAAGTCATCCACACCGTAGGCCGGTGCCGAGTGCACGATACCCGTGCCGGATGAGGCTTCAACGTAGTCTGCGAGATACACGGGCGAAAACCGCTTATAGCCCGGGTCGATATCGTACAGGGGATGGCAGAACCTGACACCCTCAAACTTTTCGCCCTTGGCGGTCGCAACAATCGTCCCGGTCTTTCCGTAGCGCTTTAAGGCGGCTTCGGTGAGGCCTTTGCCAAGGATAAGGTAACGGTCGCCGCAGTCAACGAGCGCATACTCCAGTTCGGGGTGCATGTTAAGCGCCTGGTTCGCGGGAATCGTCCACGGGGTCGTGGTCCAGATCACCGTATAGCAGGGCTTCTCAATCTTGTGCGCAAAGGCTTGTTCAACGCGCGGCTTATCTTCCTCGGAAAGCTTAAAGCCGATATCGATTTCGTAGCTTTCGGCGTCCTTATATTCGACTTCAGCTTCAGCCAAAGCCGACTGGCAGTCAAAGCACCAGTTCACGGGTTTGAGACCGCGGTAGACGTAGCCCTTTTCCATGATCTTGGCCAAAGCACGGATTTCAGCCGCTTCCGTTGCGGGCCGCATCGTGAGATACGGATTTTCCCAGTCAGCCAAAACGCCCAGGCGCTTAAAACCGGCTTTCTGGTGCTCAACCTGTTCGGCCGCGTAGGCGCGGGCCTTGGCGATCACTTCTTCCTTAGGCAGGCCCTTGCCGTACTTTTTCTCAATCTGGATTTCAATCGGCATGCCGTGGCAGTCCCAGCCCGGGACGTAGGGCACATCGTAGCCGGCAAAGAGCTTCGTCTTATTGATGATGTCCTTCAAAATCTTATTTAAGGCGTGGCCCATGTGAATGTCGCCGTTGGCGTACGGGGGGCCGTCGTGCAGAATGAACTTGCGCGCGCCTTTGCGGGCCTTGCGGATGGTCTGATACACGCCGCGTTTTTCCCAGTCGGCGACCCAGCCGGGTTCGCGCTTGGCGAGGTCTCCCCGCATCGGAAAGGGTGTGTCAGGCAGATTCAGAGGATATTTTTTCGATGCTGCGTCAGCACCTTTGTCGGCTTTTGCCATGTGTTTCTCCAGGCCCCCTCGGGCTCTTCCGGATTGACAGTAAAACTTCAGGCGTAAAAGCATTACGCGCCGAAGCGGTGAATTTGAGAGTGTATTTCATCGGGGCGGTACTTTGCCATAGGCAAAAGCGCCCAGTTTGACGTTCAGGCTTCGACTTTGACGCCCAGAATTGCTTTGGCGCGCTCGCAGTCGGCAGAAATGGCGGTCGTGAGTTCCGGAAGGCCCGAAAACTTCTTTTCGTCTCTGAGTTTCTCAACGAACTCCACCTCGATGAGCTTGCCGTAGGCGTTGCCCGTCCAGTTAAAGACGTGGGTTTCAAGAAGCCACCGGCCGTCGCTTACCACGGTCGGTTTGTTGCCGATACTCGCCACCCCCGGCCAGACGGAGCCGATCGCGTCAAGGCCCTTTACCCGCACCGCGTAAATGCCGTGCAGCGCCGGATGCGTTTTACTGCCCGGGGGGACGGCAAACATGTTGAGTGTGGGGAACCCCAGCTGCCTGCCGAGCGCCGCACCGTGCACCACGCGCCCGGTCATCGCGACGGCGCGCCCGAGCATCTCGGCTGCTTCATGGAGGTCTCCCAAGGCAAGCGCCGCGCGGATTCTGGAACTTGAAATCCTCTCCTGCCCGTGAAAAAGAAGGGGCGTCTTGAAGGTTTCAAAGTGATAGTGTTGCCCCAACTCTTCAAGCGTAGCGAAGTTGCCGCTGCGTCCGGCGCCGAACGTGAAGTTTTCCCCGACGCTCACCCAGCGGCACGCGAGGCCCTCGGCAAGAATGTCGCGGGCAAATTCTGCGGGCGCCGTTTTGGCCATCGCCTCGTTAAAGGGCATCACAAAGACGCGCTGAATGCCGCAGGCAACGATGTTCGCGAGCTTATCCCGCAGGGTTGAGATGCGGGGGAGGTCGGTCTCGCCGAAAAACTCACGGGGGTGGGGCTCAAAGGTAAGCACCGCGGGCATAAGGCCTCGCGCGGCCGCAGCCTGTCTGACTTCAGCCAGAAGCGCTTGATGCCCTCTGTGAACGCCGTCAAAGTTGCCGATGGCCACCGCGCAGTCCATGCGCGTAAACGGGCTCGGAAGTCCCCGGATGATGTGCAGCATATGGTTTGTGTGTTGCAAAGCCCGCGGGCTTTGCGCGTATAGAATCGGATGGGCAATTATATGGGGAGGGCGCTAAACGCAGAAACCGCCCGCGGGAGGAAGGGCCGGCGGGCGGTTTGTGATTTTGGGAAAAGTCCCGGGTCTTAGTCTTCGATGCCGATCATGACGTTGGTGGCCTTAATGATCGCGTAGGCCTTGCCGCCCACCTTAAGGCCAAGGTTTTTCGCACAAGTCGTCGTGATGGAGGAGACGATCTTTTCGCCGGCGGCAGTTTCGATCATGACTTCGGTGGAAACGGGGCCTTCCTTGACTTCAAGGCCCCGCAACCGCCCGCTTGCCGCCCTTTTTTCGCCGGATCGGGCTGATGAAGTCTTTGGGCAATGCGCTGCCTTTGATTGCCGGTGTCTGCAGGGACTGGCACCTGGGAGAACGGGTTTTGCGGGAGATGTCTGACCGCACCGTCATTGCGGTACCGCGCAGGCCGTTTGCAACCGATGCCTACGGAGCCCTGCCGCATACATTGACCGCTTCTGATCCTGAGGTTCCCGATCCGCTCAGGGAAAAGTTCATGGCCTGTCTCAGAGACACGCCGCAGGCGACGCAGTCTGAGGCAGCCAAAGCCCTGGGGGCTTGCGTCATTACCGTTAAGCGCCTTTTTGCCGGCCTGCAGAAAGAAAAGCGCCTGCGCCGCATCGGCAACAACCGCCGCGGCCTCTGGCAGGTACTTTAAAGCCCAGTGCGCCTTGGGCAGGGCCTGACGCGGGTTGTTAGAATGCCCGCAGTGCGGCCCCAAAATCAGGCAAAGTGCCGCACGGGCTCAGGGTTTCGCTCTGAGTCAGCCCATGCTTTGCCGGCCATTAGACCGAGAACCCGATGCATAAGATCCTAGCTTCCCTTTGTGCCGCCGCCCTTGCGGCCTTTACCGGTGTTGCCGCTCAGGCTGAAATCCCCGCGCAGACAATACGCCTGGCGCACACCGCGGCGGTTTCCCACGCGCACCATGAAGCCGCGCAGCTTTTTGCCAAAAATGTCTCTGACAGAACGAAGGGGAAAGTGAAGGTTGAGGTGTATCCCGCAGGAGAACTCGGAGACCAGCCGGCTTTGGCTGAGCAGGTGACCTTAGGCGCCATGGACATGGCAGTGGTGAGTCTAGGCAACATGGCGATGTACGATAAGAAACTTAACGCTATGACGGCGCCCTTTCTTTTTACCGATTACGACCACGCCCACCGCACGATTGACGCGTTTGTGATGGAGTGGATGAATGCGGGCCTCTCGCAGCACGACGCCGTGGGCCTTTCCATGTTTGACTACGGCTTCCGGCAGACGACAACCAAGGGCGTGCCGATTAACTCCGCAGACGACTTAAAGGGTCTCAAGATCCGCGTGCCGCCTTCAACGGGCCTTCTTGCGGCCTTTGACGCCCTGGGCGCCAACACCCAGCGCATTGCGTACTCAGAGCTCTATACCTCCTTAAAGCAGGGCGTGGTGACGGGCGAAGAAAACCCGGTTTTCACAATCCTTGCGGATTCCCTCTATGAAACGCAGGATGAGTTGGCGCTCACAAACCACTACTTTGACTGCCAGGTGCTTTTGATCAACAAGATGCTTTTTGACGGCATGCCCGAGGAACTGCAGACGATTCTGAAGGAAGAGGCCGTCAACGCCCAAAACCTCACCCGAGAAAAAATCAGTCACGGGGAAGCCGCTGTCATTGAAGAGCTTAAAAAGAAGGGGATGCATGTGACGAACCCCGACCGTGCGTCTTTCGTAAAGAAAATGCAGCCCGCCTACGAAAAGGTGGGAGCCTTGGCGGGCACGAAAGAAATGAAGAAGCTTCTTGATGCGGTTGCAAAAGCAAAGACCGCAAAATAAGAGGGTGGCTGCGTCATGGTGATGTTTGTCATCTTCGCCTCGGTGCTCGTTCTGATGCTTTTGGGCGTCACAACGGCCGTGACGATGGGCTTTGCCTCCGCCGCAACGTTTTTACTTGCGGGCGGGGACATGGCGCGGCTTTTTCTTGTGCCGCAGCGGATGTTCGCGCAGGTCTCAGGCATCACCCTCATGTCAATTCCTTTTTTTCTTCTCATGGGTAACCTCATGACCGAAGGCGGGGTGAGTAAAAGCCTTTTTGCCTTCGGACGCGTCAGCCTCGGGCACCGCTGGGGAGGGCTCTCCAACGCCGCGATTGCCGCCTGCATCGTGATGGCCGCGATGTCAGGCTCCGCCGCCGCGTGCGCCGCAGGGATCGGCATGATTGCCGTTGCGGAAATGAAAAAGTCCGGCTACGGGGAAGCCTTTTCCTGTGCAACGATTGCGGCAGGCGGCGCCTTGGGGCCCATCATTCCCCCGAGTATCACATTGATTCTTTACGCCGGGCTCACGCAGACGAGCGTCAACGCCCTTTTTGCCGCGGGCGCCGTGCCCGGGCTCATCATCGGGTTTGCCTTCATGCTGTGGTCCTCGTGCGTCTGCCGCATGAAGGGCTACGCCAAAACGCAAGCCGCCCCCTGGCGCGAGCGCTGGTACGCCTTTAAGGAGGCGTTTTTTGCGTTGCTTACACCTGTCATCGTGATCGGCGGTATGTTTGCGGGGCTTTTTACCGCGACCGAAGCTGCGGCGGTCGCCTCCTTTTATGTGATGATTCTGGGGTTCTTTGTCTTTAAGACCCTCAAGGTCAAAGACCTTCCGAAAATCTTTTGGGCGACGGCCGAGCAGACCGCGAAAGTCATGTTTGTGATCGCGACGGCGGGCTTCTTCCAGTACGTTCTTCTTTACACCCGGATTCCCCAGGAAGCGATTGCCTTTATTTCGACGAGCTTCACGTCCATCGTTCCGGTGCTTCTCATCATCATTGCGCTTCTTGTGATCATGGGCTGCTTTATGGAAGGCACCGCGATCCTTTTGATTACCGTGCCGATTTTTGTACCCCTGGCAAAGGCCTTTGGGTTTGACGTGGTGCAGCTCGGAATCGTGATGTGTATTTCGCTTGCGGTGGGCGTTCTGACGCCGCCCGTGGGGCTGAATCTTTATGTGATGGCCTCGATCTCAGGCGTGAAGGTTATGGCGATTGCCAGAGAGGCCCTGGGTTATGTGCTCATCATGATTCTCGGGGCGGCAGCGGTCGCCTTTATCCCCGAATTGTCGCTGGGCCTTGCGCGCCTCGTGCCGTAGGAGTAGGGAAGATGCAGACTTTGCTCGTATGGCTTAAGAAACTCGATCACGCGGTAAGCGTCACAACGCGCACGATCTGTATCGTGGCTTTGGCCGCGATCTTTGTGATGTTTCTTTTAAACGTCTTCGTGCGGTTTGTGCCGGTTTATAACTTCACGCAGACCGATGATTGGATTCAGTTGTGCCTCGTGTGGATGATTTTCCTGGGCGCCCAGGAACTCGTGCGCACCCGCAGTCACTTTGTGGTGGACGTTTTAACGGAACGGATGGCGGGCACGCAGACCGGGCGTTTTGTGAGGATTCTCGTCTGTCTCATTGAGTGCGTCACCTACGCCGCGGTGTGCTGGTACGGGATTGTCTGGGTGATGCGCGCGCAGGCTTACATGCAGTCCATCCCGTGGCTTCAGATGCGCTGGGCCTATGCCGCGGTTCCGGTGAGCGCCTTTTTTATGACGGTCTACGGGATCCGCGACCTGATTCTTTCGGTGCGAAACTTCGTGCGCGGGCGCGAGGACATCGAAGTACTGGAAAAAGGATTCTGACAAAGATGACGCGCAGTTTCTGGATTTTTGAAGCGTTCCTGGCGGTGGCGGGCGTTTTGGCCGGCCTCATTTTTCACTGCATCTTTAAATTTTACGTGAACCCCCAGATGCAGGATATCAACTGGACCTGGATGGGGTTTATCACGGTCGCGATGCTAAACAACCCGCGCTTGAAAGCGCGGGGTTTCCTGACACGGTGCAGGCTTTCCCGCAACAGGCAAGGTTTTTGAGGCCTTGTCTGCCCGGGCGTCCCCTGCACCACAGGAACATTTA
>ENA-OWXQ01000659-OWXQ01000659.1-human-gut-metagenome-genome-assembly--contig:-NODE-659-length-16082-cov-11.6985_pt1 | contig 16082 bp, 12 predicted proteins | sample MGYA00249246_ERZ652059 | MGnify/ENA primary metagenome ERZ652059 (study PRJEB26925, sample SAMN05827064) | human gut metagenome | biome: ENVO:2100002; feature: ENVO:00000062; material: ENVO:00002003...
CAACTTTTGAATCTATGGATCGCCGCATGCCGAAAATCGAGGCATGCCTGAAGGCCAACGGCCTCGAATCTCTGGACGCCTGCAACGAGATGCTCCTCGCTAAGGGCATCGACTGCGACAAGATCGTCCGCGGTGTGCAGCCCATCTGCTTTGATAACGCTGTCTGGGCTTACACCCTGGGTACCGCCATCGCCGTCAAGCGCGGCCTGACCGATGCTGCCGAGTGCGCAGCCGCCATCGGCGAAGGTCTGGAAGCTTTCACCATCCCCGGTTCTGTCGCTGAGCAGCGTCAGGTCGGTCTGGGCCACGGCAACCTGGGCGCTCGTCTGCTGAGCGAGGACACCACCTGCTTCGCTTTCCTGGCAGGCCACGAGTCCTTCGCCGCTGCTGAGGGTGCTATCGGCATCGCCCGCACCGCAAACAAGGTCCGCAAGACCCCCCTGCGCGTCATCCTGAACGGCCTGGGCAAGGACGCCGCTTACATCATCTCCCGCATCAACGGCTTCACCTATGTGCAGACCGAGTACGACATCCCCACCCAGACCCTGACCGTCGTCAAGGAGATCCCCTTCTCCGAGGGCGAGCGCGCAGCTGTCAAGTGCTACGGCGCCAACGACGTCATGGAGGGCGTTGCCATCATGAAGAAGGAGGACGTCCAGTGCTCCATCACCGGCAACTCCACCAACCCCGTCCGCTTCCAGCACCTGGTCGCCGGCACCTATAAGAAGTGGGCCATCGAGAACGGCAAGAAGTACTTCTCCGTCGCTTCCGGCGGCGGCACGGGCCGTACCCTGCACCCCGATAACGTCGCAGCCGGCCCCGCCAGCTACGGCCTGACCGACTCTCTGGGCCGCGTCCACGGCGATGCTCAGTTTGCAGGTTCCTCTTCTGTGCCTGCACACGTCGAGATGATGGGCCTCATCGGCATGGGCAACAACCCGATGGTCGGCGCTACGGTCGCCTGCGCTGTTGCTGCTGCACAGGCCAACGCCTAAATCCTTTTCCCAAGTTCGGCAGAGGGGGCCGCTTGTAAAAGAGCGGCTCCCTTTTTATGCTGATAGATGTTCGCAACCACAAACCACGAAGCAAGCAAGGAAGGAAAAACATGAAGAAAGCTCAGATCAAGAAGAGCGTGTCTGCACTGGCTATGGCAGCGGTCATCGCGGTCAGCCTGTTTGGCTACGGCTGCGGTGCAAAGTCTGCCTCTACCAGTTCTGACGCAGGTGTGTCCGGTGACTTCACCGCCACTGCCAAGGGCTTCGGCGGCGACGTTTCCGTCACCCTGACCCTGACCGACGGCGCCATCACCGGCTGCACCGCCGAGGGCAAGGACGAGACTGAGGGCGTCGGCTCTCAGGCCATCGCCAAGATGCCCGGCGCGATCGCCGAGAGCGGCAGCATCGCCGTGGACGGCGTGTCCGGCGCTACCATCACCTCTACCGCCATCAAGGAGGCTGCTGCAGCTGCCCTGACCGCTGCCGGCCTGAACCCCGATGACTACAAGACCGCTGTGGAGAAGGACGCTGCCGCCGAGGACTCCACCGTTGACGCAGATGTCGTCGTCGTCGGTGCAGGCGGCGCAGGCATGACTGCTGCCATCACCGCTGCCGCTGAGGGCAAGAGCGTCGTCGTCCTCGAGAGCCAGTCCATGGTGGGCGGCAACTCCGTCCGCGCCACCGGCGGCATGAACGCCGGCAAGACCGTCTATCAGGATGAGAACGAGTTCGGCGAGTCTGCCGGCGTCGAGAAGACCCTGAAGACTGCTGCCGAGAAGTACGCCGACAACGAGACCATCACCGCTCTGGCAAAGACCGTCTCTGAGCAGTGGGCTGCCTATCAGGCCAACCCCACCGGCTATTTCGACTCTGTCGAGCTGATGGAGCTGGATACCATGATCGGCGGCAAGGGCATCAACGACCCCGAGCTGGTCGAGACCCTGTGCGCAAACTCCGCTGACGCCATCGACTGGCTGGACGAGCACGGCATCACCCTGCACAACGTCTCCAGCTTCGGCGGTGCATCCGTCAAGCGCATCCATCGCCCTGTGAACGCAGAGGGCAAGACCGTTTCCGTCGGCTCCTATATGATCCCCCTGCTGCAGGAGAACTGCGAGAAGGCCGGCGTCAAGATGATGCTGGACACCACTGCAACTGAGATCCTGACCGATGCCAACGGCGCTGCCGTGGGCGTCAAGGCCACCGGCGCTTCCGGTGAGACCGTCACCGTCAACGCCAAGGCAGTCGTTCTGGCTACCGGCGGCTTCGGTGCAAACCTCGACATGGTCGTCAAGTACAAGCCCGAGCTGAAGGGCTTCATGACCACCAACGCCCCCGGCATCCAGGGCCAGGGCATCGAGATGGCACAGGCCATCGGCGCTGCTACCGTGGACATGGACCAGATCCAGATCCACCCCACCGTTGAGGCCAACACCGCTGCCCTCATCACCGAGGGTCTGCGCGGCGACGGCGCGATCCTCATCAACGAGGAAGGCCAGCGCTTCATCGACGAGGTCGGCACCCGCGATGTCGTCTCCGCCGCTGAGATCGCCCAGACCGGCAGCTACAGCTGGCTGGTCGTCGATCAGGCCATGGCCGATGCTTCCAGCGTCATCCAGGGCTACATCAAGAAGGGCTACACCGTCACCGGCTCCACCTACGAGGAGCTGGGCAAGGCTATGGGCGTCGATGCCGCTGCCTTCGCAGAGACCATGGAGAAGTGGAACGGCTACGTTGAGGCCAAGAATGACCCCGACTTCGGCCGTACCAGCTTCGCCAACCCCCTGAACACCGCTCCCTACTACGCTGTGAAGGTCACCGCCGGTGTCCATCACACCATGGGCGGCCTGAAGATCAACGCCAACACTGAGGTGCTGAACGAGAAGGGCGAGGTCATCCCCGGCCTGTTCGCAGCAGGTGAGGTGACTGGCGGCGTCCACGGTGCAAACCGTCTGGGCGGCAACGCTGTTGCTGACTTCACCGTCTTTGGCCGCATTGCCGGTGCCGCTGCCAGCGACTACGCTGCATGAGCACCCGCAAGCAGCCTCGACCGGCAAAAGGTGCAAAACGCCTGAGCTGGAAGGCGAACCTCCTCTTCGCAGCCGTCATCCTGACGGCTGCTGCCCTGCTGGTCTTTCTGCTGCGTCCGCGCAGCAAGGCGGAACCGCTGGCAGCAGTCGTGGATTTCGGCGGCGGCATCACCGAGGTGCTGCCGCTGGATAAGGACTACGATTACCTGTACGATGTGGGCAGCTATGTCGTTCATTTACAGGTAAAAGACGGCACCATCTCGTTTCAGGACAGCCAATGCCCGGACCATGTCTGTGAGCAGTTCGGCCAGCTGAGCGAGGAAGGTGCATGGGCGGCCTGCGTCCCTGCCGGGGTGTATGTGAAGCTGGCTCCGCTGAGCGAGGCCGAAGCCGCATCCTGACAAGATCATCCGAGACACCCGCAATGTTCTGCAAAGGACACTGCGGGTGTCTTTTTTGCATAAAAACCGGAAATAATTTTGTAAATAAAGGGTGAAATGAAATTTGGACGCTTGTGTATTTCAGAAAAATGCGATACACTACCAATAACGGATTTTTCGTGCAAAAGGGTCACGCTGCCCTTTTGCATACCATAGGAGGAAAAGCATGATCTGGAAAAAGAAAAAGGATGCGTCCGCTGAGGCTGCTGAAACCGCAGAAGCCAAGTCCGGTGTGTCTGCATTCGCCAAAAAGAACTGGAAATGGCTCGTGCCGGTGGTCGTCGTGGCGGCAGCGGGCGCTGTCTTTCTCATAGGCGGCGGGAATAAAGCTGCCAGCGGCGATGTGACCTACGCCGAGACGACGCCCGTCCGTCAGGATGTCTCCAACTCCCTGAGCGGCACCGGCACGCTGAACCCGGCCAATACATATACCGTCAAGTCTCTGGTGGACGGCAAGATCCTCACCGGCGACTTTGAAGAGGGCGATAAGGTGGAAGAGGGCGATGTGCTCTACACCATCGACAGCTCGGACGCCTCCACCAATCTGGAAAAGGCCAGCATCGCCCTGCAGCAGGCCCAGCGCAGCTATGACAAGACCGTAGACCTCCAGTATGTCCGCGCAGAGGTGGACGGTACGGTCAGCAGTCTCAAGGTCGCAAAGGGCGACCAAGTGACCAGCGGCCAGGAGGTGGCGGTCATCCGCGACAGCTCCAAGATGCTGCTGAACCTGCTGTTCCCGGCAGCCGACGCCGCCAGCTTCTCGGTGGGCCAGAGCGCCGACGTGGTGCTGGACGGCACCTTTGAGACGCTGAAAGGCACCATCACCGCCGTCACCGGCACCGACGAGCTGAGCACCGGCAACCTGCTGGTGCGCACCGTCACCATCCGGGTCAACAATGCCGGCGGTCTGACCACCGCTCAGGCCGCTACCGCCAGCATCAACGGCGTCAGCTCCATCGCCTCCGCCACCTTTGCCTATCAGGCAGAGCGCACCCTGACCGCTCTGGCCAGCGGCACCGTTTCCGCCATCAATGTGCAGGAGGGCGACACGGTCTCCAAGGGCGACATCCTCATCGAGCTGACCGGCGACGATCTGACCGAATCCATCCAGTCTGCTTCCGAGTCCCTGCGCAGCGCCGAGATCTCGATGCAGAACCAGCAGGACAATATGTCCAACTACACCATCACCTCGCCCATCAGCGGCACCATCATTGAGAAGGACGCCAAGCAGGGCGACGCCCTGACCTCCGGCAGCACCCTCTGCGTCATCTACGACCTGAGCTATCTGGAAATGGTCATCAATGTGGATGAGCTGCAGATCGGCGCACTGTCCGTGGGCCAGAAAGTCCAGCTCACCGCTGACGCTGTGACGGACAAGACCTATGTCGGCACAGTTACCCGTGTGTCCATGAAGGGCAGCTCCAGCGGCGGCACCACGACTTACCCCATCACCATCCGCATCGATGACACCGACGGCCTGCGCCCCGGCATGAACGCCAACGCGGAGATCGTCGTGGCCGAGGCCAACAACGCCCTCGTCGTGCCGAATGCTGCCGTTATCCGCGGCGGCTATGTGCTGGTGAGCAAGAAGTCTCCCAGCGCAGCCAATGCGGTGGAAGACATGGACGCACCGGAGGGCTATGTCTACGTCAAGGTGGAGACCGGCGTCAGCGACGACAGCTACACCGAGATCAAGAGCGGCCTGCAGGAGGACGACACGGTGGCCTACGACACCAGCTCTGTGTCGGATGACTATTACAGCGACAGTATCTGGTAAGGAGGTGCCCCATGAGCGCTCTGATCGAATTTGAGCAGGTGTGCAAGTATTATCAGATGGGCGATACGCTGGTAAAGGCCGCCGACCACATCACGATGAAGATCGAGAAGGGGGAGTTCGTGGCCATCGTGGGCCAGTCCGGTTCGGGCAAGTCTACCTGCATGAACATCATCGGCTGTCTGGACGTCCCCACCCACGGCATCTATCGGCTCAATGGCCGGGATGTGGGCAAGATGAACCGGGACGAGCTGGCGGATGTGCGCAACGAGATGCTGGGCTTCATCTTCCAGCAGTATAACCTTCTGCCCCGGCTGAACCTTCTGGAAAACGTGGAGGTGCCGCTGGTCTACGCCAACATCTCCCGCGCCGAGCGCCACAAGCTGGCCAGGGATGTGCTGGAAAAGGTGGGTCTGGGCGACAAGCTCAAGAACCTGCCCAACCAGCTCTCCGGCGGCCAGCAGCAGCGCGTTTCCATCGCACGGGCTCTGGTGCGCAACCCGGCGGTCATCCTTGCCGACGAACCCACCGGCGCTCTGGACTCCCACACCGGCCGCGAGGTCATCGGGATGCTTCAGCAGCTCCACAGAGAGGGCCATACCGTGGTGCTCATTACCCACGACAATTCCATCGCCGTGCAGGCGGAGCGAATCATCCGTCTGGAGGACGGTCAGGTGGTGTACGACGGCAACGCCCACGCGCCTGAGGCCATCGTGCAGCCCACTCTGTCCGGCGAAGCGGCACAGGAGGAAGCAAAATAATGGTATTAGAGACTTTCCGCCAGGCACTGCAGAACGTCTGGAGCAATAAGCTGCGCACCTTCCTGACCATGCTGGGCATCATCATCGGCGTCATGGCGGTCATCGTCATCGTCGGTCTGGGCAACGGCATGACCAGAAGTATGCGGGACAGCTTTTCCGCAATGGGCACCAACACCCTCTCCATCCAGATATGGGGCTATGGTTCCCGCACCGCGACGGTGGATGATCTGTACGACATCGTCAAAAAGAACCCTGAACTGCTTTCCTCCATCTCGCCGCAGCTGGATTTCAGCGATAACACCCCCAAGGTGGGCACGACGCAATACCGTTACGGTACGGTGTACGGCGTGGATGAGAACTACATCAAGTCGAAGGGCTACACCCTCGCCAAGGGCCGGAACATCCAGTATATGGACATCACAGACAACAAGCAGATCTGCGTCATCGGCGATTACATCAACCGCACGGCCTACGGCGGCAATGCGGTGGGCCAGACCATCAAACTCGGCGCGTACAAGTTCCGCATCGTGGGCGTGCTGAAGGCCAAGATCTCCAATCACGACCAGCAGGAGGGCAGCGACGACGACAGCGTCTACCTGCCCTACACCACAGCCATGCGCCTTTCCAACGAAAGCTCGCCGGACTCCTACTCCGCCATCATGGTGGACGAGGGCCAGGCCAACGAGGCCAAGGCTGCGGTGGAGCAGGGACTGTATGACATCTTCAAGAGCGACAGTGCTTACTATGTCTACAGCGCCAGCGAGTGGCTGGAAGAGATGAATAAGATGATCAACATGGTCATCGTCATCCTCACCGGCATCGCCAGCATCTCGCTGCTGGTGGGCGGCATCGGCATCATGAACATCATGCTGGTGTCGGTCACCGAGCGCACCCGCGAGATCGGCATCCGCAAGGCAATGGGCGCGAAGGAAAGGACCATTCTGGCCCAGTTCGTCACCGAGGCAGCTACCACTTCGGCCCTCGGCGGCACGCTGGGCATTGTCCTTGGCTATATCGTGTCGGCCATCGCCAATCAGGTGCTTCCCATGTTCACCGACGGCATGGACGTCACGGTCAGTCCGTCCTTCAACTCCATCGTGGCAGCTTTCGGCATCTCGGTGTTCATCGGAGTGCTGTTCGGCTATCTGCCCGCAAAACGCGCCGCGCGGCTCAACCCCATTGACGCGTTGAGATATGATTAACCTCTCCGTCTGTGCCTTTGGCGCAGCCACCTCCCCTGACGAGGGGAGGCCTTGGCAGTACGGAAAGCTTTCTCTCTTCGCCAGAGGCTCCCCTCGGTAGGGGCAACAACGACGACCGCCGCCAGTGGCGGAAACAGGGAGTCGTTGCTGGGGCAGCGGCCAGCAAGACGCGCGCAATGCGCAGCGGATGCTGGGTGCCGCAACCCGGCCTTGTCGAGCGAAGCGAGACTGAGAGGTTTAACATTTTTTATAAGGAGATCACAATGAAAAAACGTCTTCTCGCATTTCTGCTGGCGGTCAGCATCGCAGTGTCGATGCTGGTGATGCCGGCATCGGCTGCGGGCAACAACACCGCCGTCCAGTTTGCCATCACGCTGGGTGCCATGGATTCCGAGCAGTCCGGCGCACTGGATGCAGCCGTGACCCGCGGCGCATTTGCCAGAATGCTGACCTCTTACTCTACCTACCGGGAGAGCGTCTCTTCCCAGGGGGCAGTGGGGACCCTCTACACCGACCTGCCCGGCTCCTCGGCATGGGCGCCCTATGTCCGCATCGCCGTGCAGCAGGGCTGGATGAACGGCTACACCGACGGCAGCTTCCGTCCGAACAATGCCGTCACGCTGGAAGAAGCCTGCACCGCAGTGCTCAAGCTGATGGGCTATAAGATGACCGACCTGAGCGGCGCGTTCCCCAACGCCCAGCTCAACAAGGCCGGCGAGCTCGGCCTGCGTGCCGGCCTCGACCGCCGTCAGGGCGAAGCGATGAACTACGAGGACTGCGCCGTCCTGCTCTACAATGCCCTCACCGCCAACAACGCCAGCGGTTCGGCCTACGGCACGACCCTGGGCTTTACCGTGAGCAATGGTCAGGTGGACGGCTCCACCATCCTGCTCAGCAGCCTGGAAGGTCCCTTCGTGGCTTCGGAGAGCACAGTACTGCCCTTCGTCCCTGCCAGCGTCTACCGCAACGATAAGGTCTCCGGCTCCGCAGAGCTGAACAAATACGACGTCTACTACTACAGCGAGAGCCTCAAGACCCTGTGGGTCTATACCCGCCGTGCCGCAGGCCGCATCACCGAGGTGTCTCCCACGGCCAGCGCTCCCGCTTCCATTACGGTGGCAGGCACCTCCTACACGCTGGGCAGCACGGCCATTGCTTCCCAGGTGTCCTCCCTCAACGGCGGCGGTGTCGGCCAGGTGGTCACTCTGCTGCTGGGCATGAACAATGTGGCCGCAGGCATCATCACCGGTGAGGAGGCCGACGAGGTCTTCTACGGCGTGGTGCAGTCGTCCGCCCGCAACCTCATCGACGAGGACAACAGCGCCGATGTGCTTCAGACCGTCAAGGTCCTGTGTACCGACGGCCTTGCCCGCGAGGTGAACGTAGACAAAAGCCTGAACTTTCCCACCGGCTGGCTGGTGGAAGTGCGGGTCAGCCCCGAAGGCGAGAGCGTGGAAACGATCGATGAGCGCTCCGTCAGCGGCACTGTGAACGAGAACGCCACCGCGCTGGGCGATAGGGCTCTGGCGGATGACGTGCAGATCCTTGATACGAGTACAGGGGGTGTGGCTGGGACGGTTCGTCCCAGCCGCCTATCGGGGGTAAACTTAAAGGCTTCCGATGTCCGCTACTACACCACCAACCCGCAGGGGCAGATCGACAAGCTCATCCTGAACGATGTGACCGGTGACCTGTGGTACTACGGTGTGCTGGACGATGTGAAGAATGTCGCCGCCAACTACAGCACCCTTCTCAGCGCCATCAAGGCTCAGCCGGGTGACGGCACCATTGATACCGATGCAGTCGTCAGTCAGGTGAAGAGCATCATGGTACCCACCACCACAGAGATCCTGTGGGGCGTTATCTCCGGCGACATCCTCAGCACCGCGTGGGAACGCCTGACCAGCAACACCGGCGCACTTCTGGGCCTCGGCTTCCAGCAGATCGCCAAGATCACCGGCACTCCCTTCAGCCAGATATTCGACTTCATCGGCAGCGGTGCGACCTATATCGGCTACGTCAGCGGCCAGCAGGTCAGTCTGAGCACTTCCATCAAGTATCCTGTGCTGGCCGGCGGCATCGCGGTCTGCCAGGAGACGACCGGCTCTGTCCGCAACATGGTGCAGCTGATGCCCATGAAGATCGACAAGGTGGGTGCGGCCAGCGTCCTTTCCTCCAAGGGCGAAAGGTTTGAAATGGCCGATGATACGCAGGTCTACCTGTGGTACAAGGGCCAGTATTACTACACCAAGCTCACTTCCGTCAACTCCGATGATTACTACCTTACCGGCTGGTACGACAACTTTGGCTGCGCGGCTGGCAAAAAGGTGCGTATCATCGTCGCCGTCAAGAAAGACTGATGACAGGCTACTACAGCCGCCCCGCGCGGCTTGCCCGGCAGATGCGCCAGCTGCTTTTCCCGAGGCGGTGTCCCTGCTGCCGCAGGGTGCTGGGAACGCTTCCGTTCTGTGAGGTGTGTACACCGCGGCTGGAAGAGCTGCGCCGCGGCCCGGTCATGCGGCTGGACGCGAGCCGCCACTATCTGGGCGCTCTGGACGGGGCGGCTGCGCCCTACCGGTACGAGGGCGTCGTCCGTAGCGCCATCCTCCGCGCCAAATACGAAGGCGAAAGCTGGACGGCGGTGGAGCTTGGCGTGGAGATGACGGCCCGGCTGTTCGGGGCAGAAGTGGAAATGCACTTTGCAGAGCCGGTGCCGGGTCTGGTCTCCGGTGCGGCCATCGGTTACGACTGCATCGTTCCGGTGCCTGCCACCAGCCGTCGGCGCGGCTACAATGTGCCGGAACGGATGGCGCAGCCTCTGGCCCATGCACTGGGCCTCCCGCTGCTGCCAAAGGCGCTCTGCCGCGTCCGGGCCGGACGCCATCAGGCAGGACTCTCGCTGGACGAGCGTCTGGAAAATGCGGCCGGTGCCTTCCGGGCGCAGGAGCCGGAGCTCGTGGAAGGGAAGCGGGTGCTGCTGGTGGATGACGTCATCACCACCGGCGCTACCGCCGCAGCCTGTGCGCAGGCACTGCTGGATGCGGGCGCCCACAGCGTCTTTGCCGTGGCAATGGCAGTCACCGAAAATGAAATGGACGCACCATCGAGAGCTTCTGGACGATGAGCGAAAAATCCAGAAAAAATCCAAGAAAAATAAAAAAAGCGCTTGACAAAACGGCCTGCAGCGGGTATACTAATGGAGCTGTGAGCGATGAGCCACAACAAATATCCGGGTGTAGCGCAGTTTTGGTAGCGCGCTTGAATGGGGTTCAAGAGGCCGTGAGTTCGATTCTCGCCACTCGGACCAAACAAAAATAATCCGAACTTGTTTCCGATAGGAGATGGGTTCGGATTATTTGTTTTCTTCGGAAAATTTAACGCAGGTGTCCGTGGAAGATGAAATCCTCAGTATGGAGTAGTCATATGGTATAATAGTAAAATTTTGCGAGTTGACGATATTGAACCTTCGATATATAATATTAACGAGTGTGTGGCAAGATTTTGGGCCTGTGTTTCGCAGGCGTTGACGAATATGTGAGGGAGATTTGCATCTATCACATCTTGTTGTCGAGTGTAATGGCGTCCTTGCACGTCATCTGCATAATGAGTTGCCACACACTCTTTTTGTTTGAAGGAGCTTGCGTATGACAATATTTAATGGAATGAAAACTCGTTCTGATTTAGCCAGAGCCATGAATATCCCATTGAAAACACTGACATATATTTTATATGTTAAGGGCATAAACAACTATTACACAAGCTTTACAATTGACAAAAAAGATGGATCACAGCGTTTAATTGAAGCACCGCAAAAAGAACTGAAACAAGTACAAGTTGCTTTAGGAAAAATTCTTGAGGTGGAACAAAATAAATTATGGAAAGAAAAAAATATCCATCAGAATATTTCGCACGCATTTATTGCTAAAAAAGGAATTATTAGTAACGCCTCAATTCACAGAAATAAAAGATTTGTGTTGAATTTGGATTTAAAGGATTTCTTTTATAGCTTTCATTTTGGTAGGATTCGTGGATTTTTCTTGAAAAATAGAGAGTTTGCATGTTCTGAAGAAGTTGCAACGGTTATTGCGCAGTTGTGCTGCTATAATGGACGGTTGCCACAAGGTGCACCAACATCTCCAATTATTACAAATTTGATTTTTCAAATCGTGGATTGGAAAATTATGGCGTTGGCAAAAAATATAGAGTGGACTATTCAAGATATGCAGACGATTTGACTTTTTCTACTAACATGAAGACCTTTAATAACGATGCAGAGAAATTCATTAAAGAACTGGAACGAATTATCATGCGTTCAGGTTTCTTGATAAATGAAAAGAAAACAAGGCTGTGCTTCAAAGATTCTCGTCAGGAAGTCACTGGTTTAGTGGTTAATAAAAAAATCAACGTAAAACGAGAATATTATAGGGCTATTCGTGCAATGCTTAGCTCACTTTATAAAACAGGAACATTTACAATTGAGGAATCGGAGGGAAAAATAAGTCAATTAGAAGGTAGACTCTCATTTATTGATCAGATTGACCACTATAATAATATTCATAATGGTGCAACGAAATCATTAAACGCGCGAGAAAAGCAGTATAGAGATTTTCTGTTTTATAAACATTTCTATCATATGGACAAACCAGTTGTTGTCACAGAGGGAAAAACAGATGCTAGATATATTAGAGCAGCATTAAAAAAGTATTATGCTGAGTACCCGGAGCTAATTCGGAAGGATGAAGAGGGAAGGTTCGAATATAAAATTTCTTTTTTCAAAAGAACGGATAAGATATCATATTTATTTGGAATGGCAAAAGATGGTGCTGATTCAATGACCAAAATATATAATTTGTATTCTGGAAAAGGCGGTGCACCAAATCTATACGATAAGTTCCATAGAATTTGCGCCAAATCCGCCCAATGGCCGACTATGTTACTGTTTGATAATGAAATGAGTGGTGAAAGAAAAAAGCAACCAAAGCCATTGAGAAAATTTGTTCGAAATTTTGATGGACATTTAGGTGAAAAAATCATAATTTCGATAGAAGAAAAGCAACACGCATTGATTCTTGATGATTCTAATTTGTATTTGGTAACGATTCCTCTTGTAAAAGGTAAAACAGAATGTGAGATAGAAGACCTTTTTGATGAAAAGACATTAGGAATAAAAATTGCAGGAAAGAGCTTTTCATGTTCAGGGAACTTTGATGAGAAAGTACATTATGGAAAAGATATATTTTCGAAATATGTATTAAGCCATTATGAAGAAATTGATATGGAAAATTTCAAAGCGCTATTAAATACAATTCGTAACGTTATTATAGAATACAAAGAGGCAATCAGGTAATTTAAAAAATATAAAACAAAAAAGGGTGCGCCCACCCGGACGCACCCTGCAAAAATCCACACACGATAGCGATATGTACAACAGGGCGTTCCCCATTGGGAACGCTCTGTTTTTCTTTGCTGGGGGCATGATGAGCCTGCTCCGCCTGCCATGCGGCAAGCTCGCGTTTGCGCAGCGCAGCGGAGCAATGAAAGCCCCAGTGGGGCTTTTAAGCGACCGAACGGTCTTGCGTTAACAAGATGGAGGGGCCTCGCCCCGACAAGTGACCGTTGTCCTTCCTCGCTGTTCCAGCAGGCGAGGATAGCCGGGTAGAATGCCCGTGCCAGACGTTCGATGGCTTCATCTGGATAGGGGAAAGTGTTCGTGGACTTTTTCTTTTTGTTCAAACGCACGCTCCTTTGATCGTCCCACCGTGGCAAAGCTGGGCGAGAAAATCAAAGTTCCAATTTTTATCAGGCGCAAGGGCGCGGATGCTTTCCGCCCTGCTCTTGCGGCTGGTGGCTCGTTGATGGCTTACAAGTGCCTGTCGTTATGCGATTTCTTTATCGTTCAGCATCTCTTCAAACTGTGCCATATACGCTTTGTGCTGCTTGAGGATTTTTAGCGTTTCAGTTTTGGCGTAGGAATCGTCCGGCAGCTTAGGCAAGTATCTCATCAAAAAATCAAAGTCCTGCTGAATCCGCCGGACAGCGACTTCCAGTGCGGAGTAGTTGATTTCAGAGTAGTGTGAGTAGCTCGACTGCGGAGCGGGACGGTCTTCCGGGTGCAGAATCTCGTGCACGATCTGCTTGCGGTTCGGGAAATCGGCTCTGGCGAGGCGGTGCATATTGGCATCACGGACTTTGAACTGCCCGGACAGGATCTTTTCTTTCGTACCGGGCATCATCTGCTCCATAATCTCTACGCCACACATGAATTTTTCAGAACGGGCAACGTAGGATTCGCTGACATTGTTCCGCTCCGCAATCTGCTTGCGGATGCTCGCTTCTGCGGCAGTGGGAGGAATTGTGTCAATTTGACACAATTCCTCCGGGGCGGTTTTCTTGGCAGCAGCCGTGTGCTGGTTGTTGCCGTTTCCACCGGGCTTTCGATGCTCCACACTGTACTGCTTTCCAATGAGGAACTTCTTTTGCTCCGGGGTTAGATTACGCCGCCCCAGCTGGTTTTTGCAAATCCAAGCGAGAACTTCTTCCCGGCTTTCAAACGGGAGCGGCATCGTGGAGAAAGAGATTTCGGGATGCTCCTGAACGATTTCATAACGGTTGTGTCCATCAACAAGGGTATTACCCCAGACAATCAAAGGAGAAATCAGCTTGCCCTCTTTGAGGATGTTTTCTTCAAGCTGCTTAAATTCATCATCGGTCAGAGGGGGAATCTGGGACTGGAACTCCGGGTCAATTTTCAGGTTGATCATACGCACACTCCTTTATCTCTCCTGCTGCGTCTGTTCTTCCTCCCGGAAAAAGGACGCAACATTCTGCTTTGCGGTTTTCAGCTTGAGCAGTTCGGACTTGGCTTCCTTGTACTGCTCGTAGAATTTTGCCTTTTCGGATGCCAGCTGCGCATACTCGGCTTCCAGTTTCTTCGGGCTGGGCAGCTTGGTGATATCGTTTGCCTTGGAATAGGCCGCTGCTGCCCGGTACGCTGTCAGCTCTGCACGGTGCTGTTCTTCAAAGGCTGCGGGTCGTTTTGCGGCTTTTAACTGTTGTGCGATGTTCTTGGTGTTGGTGTAGGCTGCGACCTGATAGCGCAGCTCTTTGTTGGCTTTCATGCGACCTTCGAGATCTTTCACCACCGCCAACGAGTCGTGATACTTGGTTTCCAGTTCGGTGATGCGCTGGTTCAAGGCGTCCTCATCGGTCAAGCCCTTTTCTTCTAAGAGGATCAAGGTCTGTGCCATGGCTTTGAGGTTGTGCTTCTTCGCCCAACGCTCGTAGCCGATACCCTTGCCCTGCTTCAGCTTTACCTGAATATCGACCAGCTTCCCGATGCGGTCAGGCTTAAACTGAATCGCGCGCTTACGCTCCGCATTTTCTTTCAAGGCGGCAAGCACAAGTCTTTTCTCGAACTTGTCGCCGATGCTGTGCGCCCGGATAAACTTTGTTCTGCCAGAGGGCAGATAACTGAGCTGTCCACGGCTTTCCTTGACGGCAATGCCGTGCTGCTGCATGAGCCTGTCGGAAAAATCCTCAAAGCTCGTGGCGAGGTAAAGCACCGAAGAAATCTGTTTCCGCAGGGTATCTTTTACGGTTTCAAACTTCTTCTGCTGGGGTGGTTGTCCGGCTGCGGCAAAGGCTGCGTTTGCAAGGTCGAGCTTCTGCTGCCCACGCCGCCTTGCCCAATACTCAGCTTCGCTCACGCGCTCCTTCGAGCCGTTGAGCAGGTCGATCTGGTACAGTCCGGCACCCTCGCACAGTTCCATGACCTCGACACGCAAGTGCCGCATGGTCTGGGCGGTGCTGGAGTGCTTCGTGCCCTCGCGCCAATCGCGGGGCTTCTGCATATAGGGCTTGCGTTCCACTTCTCGTGTTCGGACGCTGCCGATCACGATGTGGACATGGATATTTCCCGAATGGTTGTGTCCATCCGGGTGGCTGCAGACGATGGCAGGGTGACCGGGAAAGTTTTCTTTGCAGAATTTCAGGCCAAGTGCCTGTGCCTTTTCCATGGTCAAGCCGTTGTCGGCTGCATCTCTGGGGTCAAAGCTGATGATATATTGATGGCTCTTAATATCACCATGCTGGGTGTTCTTACCATAATTGCGGTTTGCCAGCAGACAGGTCGTTGCAAACGAGAAATCGCCACACTTAAGGGTGTCGAGCAGGTAGGATTCTCGCAGCTTCGGTCTGCCCTGTTCATCCAGAAGTTGCTTTCCAGTGAACGCATCATGCTGGTAAACGAGATACGCTTCGATGGCGGTGTAGTCCGAATTTTTATTACAATTCGATTATTCAATTCGTTGGCAACAACATCGAATTGTATGTCGCAAATATGCCGTTTATGGTTGAACAATGCAGCTGCCCTTGCGACTGAGGCGATATGCTTGAGCGTTGCCATACAGTTCACCCAGAACTTTCTCGGCGTGGAGCCGGAATGCGGTCAGGTCTGCAAGTTCGTCAAGGAGTTTCGCCCGCAGTTGTTCGGTGTCTGCGCCACCGGAGTTGAAGTGTCGTGCAAGTTGGTTCAAATTTCCACCCACCCTGCTGCACTGGGCGAGCAGGGTGGAAACGGCGTTCAGGGTTTCTTCTCCGCCGCCGGCAACAATGACCGTTTTCTCAATCTTGACGTTGTGGATGGCGCGGCGGATAAAAGTGGAGAGGGAGAGATTCAGGAGTTTGCAAGTGAGTTCCAATGACATTTTTTCCTCCGCTGTCACACGGAACTTGATGACGTGCGTTTTGTTGTTCGGCGTGTCGTGGTGCTGGGAATTGCTAGGAATCGGTTGAACATTCGTTTTGGTCATTGTACCTCCTGTCTGTTCGATAACTCCTCGGTGAAGTTATGTAAGCACGACACGCCGTTGCTGTTCGCAC